>Ga0209890_10000195_pt1 | contig 28036 bp, 26 predicted proteins | sample OrgsoiDNA2013049_FD_185799 | JGI IMG/M metagenome (GOLD analysis project Ga0209890, IMG submission 185799) | Permafrost soil microbial communities from the Arctic, to analyse light accelerated degradation of dissolved organic matter (DOM) -... | ecosystem: Environmental > Terrestrial > Soil >... | reverse complement strand
TCCACACGAGATGGATCCACGTGTTCGCCGGAAAGGGAGTGCAGTCGATAGAAGTAGGCTTCCAGCCGTTGATGTCATCCCAGATATCCCATTTCCCTGAGCCGTTGAAATTGCACTCCGAGCCCCACACCCATCGATTTCCACCGTACGTCTGATTGATGTCGAATTCCAGCGCCTGTGAGGCGTTGGGAGTGTCGATGTAGAAATACAAATCGTAAGTGAAATGACTCACACTATTTCCGCCCGCGACGGGATTGAAATTCAGCATGTTGCAATAACCCTGCGGGCAGGCCGAGGTCAGGCCGGTGCCCATCGAAAACTTCGCGGATTTGCCATCCATTGAGGGCGTCGACTGATTCTCCGTCATCGTGGAATCCGCCGTTCCCAACCCCGCGGCGCAGATTTGTCCGTCCCGTCCAGAACCAGTGGGGAACGTTGCAGAGCAGGATTGCCAGCCCGGCAGAGTCTGGATATCGCTGATGCTCGTCTGCGACTGCGAACTGACCGTAACGTTGAGAATCGTCGACGAAACGTAACCCTGCTTGTCTTCCGCCATCACCTCGAGCTTGTGAGCTCCGGGCGACATGAAAAGCTGGGTATTGATGGAGTTGTTGAACGTGAAATAAACCGCCACTTGGTCATCGACATAAACTCGCATGAAGAAAATGGGGTTCGTAGGCGTGGCGGACGCAATCACTGTTGCAGGCGAAGTCACGGTCGCCCCGTCCGCAGGGCTGGAAACGGTGAGCGGGAAATCATTGGACCCGGTGTTGTATGGCGGCGGAATTGGCGCCGCGGGTGCCGGCAACGGACTCGTTTGCGGCGACCAGGTAATGGGGAGCGGAGGGGTCGAGGGGTAACTTGGCTGCGTCGGCGGTGTAGTCACCGTCGGAGCCGTCGTCGACCCCGTGCCGCATGCAGTCAGCGTTGCGATCACCGCGATTAAGAGCACCCCCAATAGAGCGCGGAAAATTTGCTTCGGGCGATCCCATCGATCCGTGAATGCGACACTGACACTCATAGCAATAAACCTCGTGATATTCATAAGGTGTAGAAGAACCGGCGGCTGCGAGCGAAGGTAAGACTTGCGAGCGGGCAAGACTGCAGGGATACAGCCGAATCAGGTTCAATTGTGGCTCAAGTTAGGCCAGTTCCAATTTATGTGGACTTTAACGTCTGGAGCAATACCGCCTGTACCCTAAGCACGCGGGGGGCTATACCTGAATGGGTGCTCTCGCGGCCTTGCGGCACGAACAACCGTCAAGGGTAGTAGTCTACCGCGACCCAGTTCGCCGCCTGCGGCTTCATCAATCTGCCGTTGCACCTCCATACAGGCCCTGGGGTATTGCCCTGCCGCGCCAGGCGGACCAAGCGGTACACCACCAATCAGTCGCCGCTCAGCAACTGTCCGCGCCCCCACATTGGAAGAAATGCTCGAGGTACAGATCTTAAAGAACATCTGGAGCGCGTCTAGGAAACGCACGCCTCTTGGTTCGGTGCAACGCTGTATTGTGGCGCGCTTGCAATGGTCTTACATTGCTGAAAACCGAGAAAGTTGGAGGAACTTCTCAATGCCCATCAAAAGCGCGGGACACGCTCTTCCCGTCAAAAATCTGAAACGTGCTTTCGAATGCGCAGTGCGCGATATGTATCAAGTTGGCCTTACCGGACAGGTTTCGCGATACCGGAGCCCTATTGTCCAGCGCGGAGCGACCGCCCCTGGTTCGAACATCGATGCCGAGAAGCGGGCTTTGTCGGATGCCGCCAAGGCACTGGCGCGGTTGTGGAACGTGGCGCCAAACTCGACTCGTTAGTCCGCCGGGCGGCCAATGAACATTAGAGTCGACGGGTGCAAGGGCGGTTCCGCCATGGGGGGCAGTTCTCTTTCGCGTCGCGACAAAATGCGGTGCTCAGCAAGATCAGCAGCACCAATGCGATGGCCGCGGTAAGTCCGACCCGTCCCCACCTTTGGATTTCCGGCGAACGCGACACTCAGATGCGCAGACCCTGTCCTGGCGTTTAGGGCAATGTTGGACTCTGAGCGTTCGCCGCTGCGCGCTCCGACGCCACAATTCCGGATGTCTGCCGGGTGCATTGGAAGCGCCGTTTCCTGTAGACGTAATCGCGGTTCGAAGAGAGCCGTAACGTTATATCTGGCCGGGATCTTCCGGATCTGGCTCGCGTACCGGCATATCGGGGTTCTCCGGCGGATCCGGCGGTTCCTGGATGGGAAACGGCTGTGGTTCGGCAGGCATCCGGAACTCGTGTACGTAAAACGAATTCATAGTAAGCACCATGCGGTTGAGATGCCAGCCGTGCTCTGAAGGTACATGGGACAGAGTGTAAAAAAAGAGCGGGCCCAAAAGGGCCCGCGTAGAAACGCTAGCGCTCTCATATCGCTTACGCATGCGGCGAACTGGTGCTCCCGCTAGGCGAAGCGACAGGAGGACACGGGTTACCTGGCGTAGGACTCATCCCCGGATTGCCGGGCGAGGTGCCTCCATTGTTATTTTCGCTTCCTGGATTGGACGGATTTGAACTAGACGATCCCGAGTTCGGCGAAGAGCCTGACGTTCCGTTGGTTGTGCCCGGCAAAGTTCCGCACGGCGAACCGCTCGGAGAGCCGCCCGGGTTATTCGGGGTATTGGGATTGATGGTTGAAGGCTGCGTCGTACTCCCGGGAGTGGGACTAGCCGGTGAGTTCGCTCCGGGCACGGTCGCATTCGGATTTCCGCTGGGCGAGGTAGTTCCAGGCGTCGTCTGGGGCGTACCCACTGCCGGAGTGGCGGTCCCTGCTGGGGGCGTCGCAGTTCCGGCTGGTGGCGTCGCAGTTCTGGCCGGTGGCGTCGCCGGCGAACCGGGGGTTGAGCTCTGTCCTGCGGTCCCTGAACCGCCCGCAGGGGCTCCGCCTGAAGGTGCACTCTGCGCAACCGCCCAACTTCCGCAGCACAATACAACCGACAGCAATGCAAATTTTGGTGATGACATGATTTTTTGGGCCTCCCGGCCCTAACAAGCTTCCTGATCGACCAGCTTTGAACCGTCGCGTCGGCCAGTTGTTAGCTTGATGTTTCTCTGATCCAAGCTCAGTATGTGCGCCGGTAAGGCATGTGGAATATCCGGCGTATGCCGTAGAAATGGCTCCGCAAAACACGACTTACAACCCCCAATCAATTAAGGATCAGGCGAGCGGAGAGTAATTTCAGGACGACAAAGCTAGCGAACAGAGGTAGCGGCGATATAAGCCAAGCCTGTCACGGATATGACAATGAAAATGTAAGGCCAAAACTCAATCGTGCGCTTGAGGAGCGAGGGTTGCGGATTTGCTCGAGCTTGGGGCATCGCAGAAACAGTGATTAATGGGTCCCGACCTTACGAACTTTTGAATTTTTTAACGACCTCGGCAGAACCGCAATACGGTAAACCCTGTAACCTATCAAAGCTACATGTGGGACGGTCGGTGACGAATAGCGGGGACTGAGCTTGCGTTGGAAAAACCTGCTCCTGATCTGTCTGATGCGCGCCCGGAAGGTTCCAACGCAAATGCCACCACCGTGACTGCAGCAGCTAGCAGAATTCGTTTTAGAAAATTCTTCATCGAATCAAACTCCTGCAAAACCTTCGCATTTCCGGACATCGCCCCTCAGACCGGGCGAACTAAAGCTCTGCCGCCACAGACGAAACTCGGATAGTTTTTCCGTTAAGCTCGCCTACCACCCGGGCGCGTTGTCCTGCCAGTCGTTTCAAAACCCCCAAGTCTCCATCCAGGAGGTATATCGCGTCAGCCTCGACCAGGGCAAAATTTGCCCCGCCGTGCACGCAGATGCGAGCGCAGGTCGAGGCCGTCTGACCAAGAGCCGCGGAATGCTTCGCTCCGCAGCGGGAACAAGTCACCATGCCCTCGTAGGTTTGCTGCGCAATGGTTTCTTGCCGGGCTGCAACCTCACCGGTCGCCGCACCCGCGGCAGCTCCCAAGGTGGCAAACAAAAGCGCGAGCGCGCAGGCGATTGCCGTAACCAGTATTAAGATCTCAATCCAGACCCCATTTGTTTTCATGAGTGTTTCGCCTCCCCTCAAGTTGCAGGGACCACAGTTGATGCACCGGAATGCCACGGAGTTGGCTACCGAAAGCGATGCAACTGGCATGCCGTACTGACACTCGATGGGGCGCGCAATCTAAGTTGATGATAGGAATCGCCCAGACATACGCGTCGGGAGCGGATTGCAATGGAGACGGAGAATATCGCGAGTGAAGAAACATCTCGGTGCCAGCAAAACAGCCAGGCCGCGGACTCACTTCGGCTATCCGCGAAGGTAAAATCAAGCTGCAGCGTCCGCCGCTTTCGCCATTCTCAGTCCTGCCGCTTCTCTTGCTCCCGCACGCCGCAACAATTCGACGGCGCGATCTGCCTTGCCACTTTCCTCGCACGCAACGTACACCAGCGCTCCCACATCGCACAACTGGTGACCAAGCCTCTTCGCCTCTTCCTCGGGGAAGCCGAGACCTACCAGAGTCCGCGAACTGCGAGACATAGAGGGAAAGTTTTGTTCAACCACAAGCGCATGGAAAAAGGCCTGGGAACGGATGAAGAAACCGACGGTCGGAATCACGACCGCGCCGAATTTTGAAAACCAGCCAATCATCCGGGCACTGCTCGCGCTTTCTTCCCTTTCGACGTCCAGCACCCTGGCATCCCGTATAACGCTCGCAACCGGGTGCGCGGGGGAAAGCACCATGCAGATATCTTCATTTCCGAATCCAGCTCGATTGAGCGCGTAGACGACCTCGGGCAAGGCAACGCTCCGAGGATACATTCCGTAGGCGGCGGTTCCATTTGTGCTCATGTATTAATCTCCAAGCCGGATCGCGGAGAAGGCTGAATCCTTCTACAGAACCGCTGTCGAGGTGTTGTTGAGATTAAAGTGGATCTGGCGTCGGAGCACTCGGGTAGATCGTGTAGACAGAGCCCGAGCGAAGCGTGCGGCAAAGCCCTACCCGATGGCACAGGGAGCCGCTATTGCTTGCCGCCAAGACATGCAGATTTAAGAAAGCAATTCAATTTTCACAACGCGAATCGTATTGCTGTCCGTATCCATGTACCCGATGATTTTGACGTTTTGGTTCTCGTACTGCTTAACGTCGCCCTGTTCAGACAGTTGATAAGTTGTATTGCTGGAGACTTTCAAGACGTACTTTCCCCCATCCTTCAGGATCTTGCCGGTAAAGGACTGAGTCGGAACCTGCTGCTGGGCCTGAGGATTCTCCGATCCTCGCGCAGGCGGCTGGCTTTGCGAGTCGGGTTGCGGCACCGGCATCTCTCGCGGGGGCAACGGCTGAGGCGCCGGCTGAGGCTTCTGCAGCCTCGACCAGGCAATGAGCTGCTGGGATGCTAAAGCATCCTCAGGAAATCGAGGCTGCAGTTGAGTCTGCTGACCGACCGCCAGCAAAGCCGATAACAGGCACAAACCGATACACCAATTCGTCATTCGATTCATAAATCACCTCATCCGAAGACGAAGCGGCCGGAAAACCGATTACGCCACGTCGGCGGGCACATTCTTCCTGACCCGGCGGCGGTACCACGTTCAACCAAACTCCACTGCATCTATCACACTTCTAAATCGATGCAGCATGCTTGGTCCATCAAGTGTTCCCTGTATCGTTCCCGGCTAGAGGAGTGGTTCGCGGGTCATTCGAGATGGACGAGCGCTCTTAATAAAGTAAGGAAGCAACAGATCAACTCCGAACAAGGCAAGGGCACACATTCCAAACAACCGACCGAGGCCTTCCAAACTTACAACTAAACTGAGCAGCGAGAAGACCACGAAGAACGCACCCAATGCTCTTAACATGAATGTCACCCTCCGACACGCTGCCCCTATCCTCACTTCCATTTAATGCCGCGGGCTGCGGTATGGGAATACAGTGATGCACTCAGTTGTGGAACAGAATCTGCGTGGGCGCAAACTCTGAAAAGGACAGAAGAAACGCAGGGTAGACCTGACGTCCGGCGTCAAGTCACCCTGCGTGGGAGCAGTGTGGGGCAGCGCACCGAAGTTTCGCGTCCTGCTAACGTTAGTCGCCCGAGCGCCTTTTTTCCGCGGCGTCCTCGGCGTCCAGATCGTCGCGAACCGGTTGCGGCGCCTTCGGGGCTTTGGTATCGCCGGCGGCACTCTTGGCGGCGTCCTTAGCCTGGCCCCAAGCGTTCTGCACTTTGCCTTCGGCTTGTTTTGCCGCACCCTTGACTTGCGTCTTGGTGTCGCCCGTCCACTCTCCTGCTTGGCGCTCGATACGCCCCGCCACGTCTTTCACTTTTCCTTCCACACGATCCTTATTCATATTTAAGCCTCCTTTGAAGCTGGTTAATAGCCATCTTGACCCAGGTGTTGTTCGACCCAGCAAATGCTGGAGTAATCGGATTCCCTATCGTGTTTTATGTTCTGTCTCGCTCCACAATTGAGATGTCGAAGTGGTTCGAAAGTTTGTTGCGTTTTTCGTGGATCAATTCGAACTCGGGCTCGCTTCGACTGCGTGCGGGAGACCGACCATCCCGGATCGTTGCAACCTGAAATGCTGAAACGCTACCCAAGGACTGGTGTCATGCTTAAACCGCGCTTCGACCTTGGATGACTCGTATCAGGACGGTGATTACCGCCAGCACCAGCAAGATGTGAATAAATCCGCCGAGGGTGTAGGAACTCACCATCCCCAGCAGCCACAGAATCAACAAGAGGGCAGCAATAGTCCAGAGCATTCGATGTCATTCCTTTCAATGAGGCAATCGTAAACAAGTTGTAGCGATGAGCCTATGCGGGGAAAGAAATGGTCGCTATCCGGTAAAGTACTGAATCTCCCGAGTGACGCACTTTAGCGGTCAAGAAACTAAAACACCTGGACAATTCCATTGCGCACCGCGTACCGGGTGAGGTCGGCGACGGAATGCAATCCCAGCTTTCGCATCAGGTTCGTGCGATGTGTCTCCGCGGTCTTGACGCTGAGATGCAGAGTCACCGCGACCTCTTTGCTGGTCTTTCCCTCGGCTAACAACTGAATGACTTCGCGCTCTCGTGCGGTCAATACGTCTCCCACCTCTGCGCACTTCACTTGGCGTCCATCTTCCCGAGTATCGCGATCAAGATACCCCTCTAATACCATCTGGCTGACTCTGGTTGTAAAGAACGTTCTTTGCCGCTGCAAAGCCTCGACTGCCGCGACCAATTCGCGACCCGCATCAGCTTGAGCAGGAAGCCCCTGGCTCCGGCGCGAAGCACCTCTCTCACGACCTGATCGGAATCGTGCATGGTGAGAATCAGGATTGCAACCTCAGGCGCCGCTGCCAGGATCTGCCGTGCCGCCTCTAGTCCATTCAGGTTCGGCATGCCGATGTCGAGCAGAATCAGGTCAGGGTTCAGTTGGCTCGCGAACTCCACAGCCTCACGCCCGTCTTTTGCCTCTCCACAAACCTCCCAACCTGGATGACTCTCCAGGAGCGCACGGATTCCTCCCCTTGCCACCTCGTGATCATCCGCAATCAGGATTCGAAGCATTCTCCACCTCGTGATCGAAATGTTCCAAACTGCGTTCGATTCCGGCAGGAATTCGCAGCCGGGCCGGAGCGCGCCAGGCATCATCCTGAGCATGTCGAAAGCACAAATCATGCCAAACTCCTATTTGATTGCTTTCACACGAGTTCGTTGCCTGCAGAATCCAGGCTCGTGTAAGTTTTTCCGTCTCCAACCGAAGACAAACGTTAGCCGAGCCGACTCTCCGACCAATACAGTGTTTCCAGTACGAGTCCACAAGCGTGACCCGCCGTCGTTTTTTATGGCTTCGGCATCAATAAACATGGTGCGGCGTGGGCCGGACTGGCATCCAAAAGACGCACGGAGGCTTGTCCAATGGATTATGGTGCGTCTTATTTTCTCCGCTCGGGGATGAAGACTTTAGCGATCACTTTCACCGCCTGCGCTCTTGCGTTCGGGCAGAGTAACCCGTCGACTCAGAGCAGTCCATCGGCGGCGTCCCCAACTGTGACACAGGATCCGGATCTTGGTCCGCCCAGGACTCCACAGCCACCGCCCTCCGTCCAGCAGCCCGACAGCCAGGCGCCGGCGGATCAGTCGCCCGGAATCAGGCTAGAGAGCAGTGGAGATGATTCGGGTCGTTTCGTTTTCAGGAAGCAAGTGCAGGAAGTGGTCTTGCACGCCACAGTTGTCGATGAAACTGGCCATCTGGTCACCGGACTGGACCGCAGCGCTTTCACCATCTCTGTAAACAGCGTCCCCGAACCAATCACCTCGTTTCGCCGCGAAGACGTCCCGGTGGCGTTGGGAATCGTCATTGATAATTCCGGCTCCATGCGAGACAAAAGGGAGAAGGTTACCCAGGGCGTCCTGAACCTCATCCGCGCCAGCAACCCGCAGGATGAGGTTTTTGTCGTGAATTTCAGTCAGACCCCTTATCTCGATCAGGACTTCACGTCCGACGTCAATTTGCTGCAAACTGCGCTGCATCAGGTCTCGACGCGTGGCAGCACTGCGTTATATGACGCAGTGGTGGCATCGGCAGTTCATCTGCAGAACAATCCTCGCCTCGCCAAAAAGGTCCTTCTGGTGATCACCGACGGGCAAGACAACATGAGCCAGGAGACACTGCAGGAAGCGATACGCAAGCTGCAACCCAACAAGGGTGCGATCGTTTACGCCATCGGATTGACGGACGGCGGACTGACCCGATCGGGGCGGGAGGCGCTCCAGAATCTGGCAACGAGCACCGGCGGAGTTGCCTTTTTCCCGCAGAGCCTTGACGAAGTCAACGAAATCACGCGAACTGTGGCTCGCGACATCCGCAGCCAATATACCCTTGCGTTCAAGCGAGGAGACGCTGCTACCAAGAAAGGGTACCAGGCCATTCGAGTCGAGGCCAAAGGACAGGGCCGGAGCCGGCTAACGGTGCGGACCCGCAGTGGTTACTATCCAGGCGAGACCGTACGCTAACCGATCTCGCCCGTTCAAAGCAGGACGGGGGAAAGTCTTAAGCCGCGGTGGGGCCGGCCGGGCTCTTGGGAGGCGGTGGCGGCAACTCAATCTGTATCAGATTGTTCTTGATCGCATACACGACCAGATCCCGGATGGAGTGAAAGCTCAACTTGCGCATGATATTGCTGCGGTGCGTTTCGACGGTCTTGGTGCTCAGGTTCAGCAGCGATGCAACTTCCTTCGAACTGTTCCCTTCCGCCAGCAACTGAGTGATCTCTCGCTCGCGAGCGGTCAAGGTCGGCAGCTTGGGAGCCTCGTTTCTGGAAACAGTTTGTCCCTTCTCCAGAAACCCCGCCAGGACCAGGTCGTTCACGCGCGGAGTAAAAAACATCCGCTTGTTTTGCAACGCTTCGACCGCCGACACCAAGTCTCGCGCAGCGTCAGACTTCAACACGAAGCCTCGAGCTCCCGCGTCCAGAGCCTCGCGGATAACCTGATCGGAATCGGTGATGGTGAGCACGATGACCTTGAAATGCGGGTCATGCTGCAGCAGCTGGCGCGTGGTGTCCAGGCCGTTTAAATTGGGCATCCCAATATCGACAATGACGACGTCAGGATGCAGCTGCAGGGCCTTCTCGATCGCCTCGCGGCCATCGCTGGCTTCTCCGCAAACTTCCCAACCTTCGTGTTTTTCCAGGAGTGCGCGCAAACCGCGGCGCACAATTTCGTGGTCATCCGCCAACAAAATTCGTAACTTCATGATTCACCCCCACAGACTAAAAGGTGGACCGCAGTTTCTAATTCGTGCAAAACCCTTAACGCACTCCGGCAGCATCTCGTCCATTGAGCGCTGTAAAGACACGATGTTGGCTAACAGCTTCCACCGCCGCCAACAAATCGCGGGCGGCATTGGACTTCACAACGTAGCCTCTCGCCCCAGCCTCCAGGGCTTCGCGCATCATCTGTGGAGAATCGTGCTGGGTCACAAACAGTATCTCAAGCTGTGGCGCTTGTCTCCGCAGCAGCCGACACGCTTCCAAGCCATTCATTCTCGGCATGGTGACATCCAAAACCGTGACGTCAGGCTGTAGGTCCTTAGCCTTCTCTATCGCCTCAGCACCGTCGGACGCTTCTCCAACGACTTCCCAGCCGGAGCGCCCTTCCAACAAAGTCTTTAAGCCTTGCCTTACCACCGGATGGTCATCCACTAACAATATGCGAATTGTCATGCAGTTCCGTTCCTCTGGGGGGACACCGACCAGACGATTCGCCACATTCTACCTCAGCCCGTGTGATATGCCCGACAGATATCGGCCGCTTACATCGCTAGCTAGCGGCACACTCGACCCCGGAGCACGTATTGAGATTACCGTCCCGAGGATGAGGGTCCAATACAGGGAATCATGTATTCCTTTGGACCTTCTTGGAGCTTCCGTTCCCCCGACAGAAGCAAATCCGGCCTAGCACGCCGGAGCGGTTGGGAAGTATGTTTGATCCCGCAACAACACCTCGACCGCCTCGACCACCGAGCCAATATCCTGTTTGGCGCATGCCCCTCGGACACCCGCCAGACGCGCAGCCTCGGACAGCTGTTTCGAAAGATGCAGCGTTACCATCAAGATCGGAATCTTTGGAAAAAGCCCCGAAATCTGCTTGGCGACGTCGATGCCGTTCAGGTCGGGCATCTGGTAGTCCAGAAGAATCAGGTCGGGAGGCGCTTCCAACACCTGGCGCAAGGCCTCCGCGCCGGTTCTCGCTTCGCCGCACACCTGCCACGAGCTTTGCTGCTCCAGAATCGCCCGCAGGTAGTGCCGGACCGAGGGATTGTCGTCGACAAGTAAGATGCGGACCACGTGAACCTCTTCCCTCGCTGACCAGTTGCCAGCTGCGAATTTCGTCAGTCAGATGCCGCACCACAAATCTTTCGCACTCGCCTCATGCCAAGATCGCCAATCCGGGCCGGCCTTCGGTTATCACTCTGGTAAACACGGTAGTGCCCTACTTAAATCACCACAATCCAGCGAAGTCTGTAGAGTTGCTCGGTCCGCAACGCGCTCACAGTACCTTGCGCCTACCAAATTCCCTTGTCGCTGCCGGTGATTTTCTGTTCGAGGGCCGCGGCAGTCGCCAACCCCGGCAGCAGGCTAAGACGCAGGCTGTTTCGAAGCTCCCCTTTTGATAACAGGGTCATCAGTTCCGAAGCGTACAGATTCAATGAATGAGGCAGAATCGGAACCCGCAGGAAGTCGCGGCGGAAACGGACTTGGTCCGTACCGAACTTCGCCGACCCAGTCACGATTGAATCTAAAGGAACACCCGTTCCTCGATAGGCCTGCACGTATTCCGAGATGATCCTCAAGTACGTCGCGATTCCCTCCCACAACCCCGCGGCCGAACCCAAGGAGTTCAGATATTCAAAGTCGACGAGGCGCTCGTCCAGGAGCCGCGCATTGTCCACGATGTCGCATAGCCGGATATAGAAGTGCCGGTACATGCGTTGCAGTGTGCTGATGACGATGCGGTCCTCGGGCGCAGGCACGCGGAAAAGATGTCCCTGCATCTCCGCCATGCGGGTGCGCGTCGCCAGGGAACGCGTGAGTGCCGTCTGCTCTCCCGTCTGTCCCAATCGACCGGCGTGAACTTCAACCAGCTCCGGCAATCCGGGCACTACAAAATTCCACTTATTCGCCAACCGGTCTCCCCAACTGCGATCAGCCAGCTTGGCCTTGAAACGGGAGCCCATGACCTCGACCACCTTGGCGGCGTCGGCGTCTGTGTACAAATCCAAGTCACTACCAAGGTCGGGCCAATGATCGAGAGACTTAATTACAGTGACGGGGCAACCGGCTTCTTCGAGGTCTGAACAGATCCGCTGCAAGAAGCTCAGCGCGTGATGAATGCGCTCCGTCTCCTGCTCGACGGCAGTGGCGGCTAAAACTGCCGTCTGGCTATTTCCACCTGCTGTGAGAATCTGCTGAAGCGGCGCAAAGGAGCGGATGATGACGTGGTTTGTCATGGCGAGCGCTCGCAGATCTTCGAGATCGCGCGCGCTCAGTCCGGAAACCATTTCACGGGTGCCACTGGAATACGCTTCCAACGATCGGGACTGGCTCGCCTCCGAAGAGGCCGGAGCATGCAGCAAGAGTTCAGACAGCAATTGCAGATTTCTCGTCGAGTCGCGCACATGCTCCATCGGATGGAACTCCATTCAAGGTTTATTACACAGCCCGCGATTGGATGTGAAAACGCGCGCAGTGGTTGGTACTCAGGAAACCGAGATCAGTTGGAACTCGCGGCGGATGGGGCATTCTGACCGCATTTGGCAAAGTTCAAGCGCTCAATCGCGGTGCCTTCTTCATAGTCGTTCCAGGTTTCGATCATAACGAAGGGGAGGGGATGGGCCGCGTCGAAGTAGCGGTTGTAAAAATGCAAAGTGTCTTCAAAGGTCTGGCCACAGCGGGTTTGCATGTGACGATTCAGTCCCCATTTTGCGGCGGAATCGTCGAAACCCGGCCATGCAGCTCCCACAGCAATCTTGTCGGAATGCTTGGTCCGCATGGTCTTGTAAAAGTAGTCCAAATACTGCTCGCCCCAATTGCTTCCATCTGGAAGCCAACCCTTTTGGCCCGGCTGTACCCACGCATAGGAACCTGCAAAATCGCCAGCGAACTGCGCGGGCGGTTCATCTTTGTAAATCAGGAACGGTGGAGCCTCCCACCCGCTGCAATGCTCCGCCACGCGATTCCAGTCGACGTGGCCATGCTTGGGAAAGATGAAGATAACGGGATGGCCGTTATAAGTCAGATAAGCTGCGCGGTGGGGCGCCTCCGGACCGATATACGCTTTGTAAGCTTTGTCGAAGGCCGCGAAGGCTGCGTCCGTAGCCTGCCCATCGTCATCCTCGGCTTCGTTGTAGAGTAGCGCGACCTGGAATTGGTTCTCCTCCGCCGCTTCCTGCATGAGCGCGAAGTTGTGGTCGGAATAAGGAATCGCGGGTCCGTACCAATCCACCACGAATGCGGAAATCCCACTATGGCGAGCCTGTTGAATCTGGCGGCGGAGCACTGCGGGATCGTTGCTGGAGTAACCCACATCCATGTGGACGTGATCCCCAAACCATGGCATATACACGGCAAGTATTTTGGGCCAGGAGTTAGGAGCCTGCAGATTCTGCTGTTGCAGGGCCCGGTGTATGCCGGGCGTGGTGCAGCCGCTGCTCGCCATGAAACATACAATCGCCAGAACTAGCAGCCTTTTCGACAAAACAGGACTCCATGTCTTCCACCGTTTGATGAAAATTGGATGCAGCAATCGAGATGGTGGTTGGTGAGTCTCTTAGAACTCCGGAACGGCCTGGAGTTGGCGAATCACCCAGCGATCCGCACCGGGAGTCATCAGCACAACGTAGTGCACCACCACATGTTCGTCGTGTATAGCTTTGCTCCCATCGAAGATCTGCAGTTGAAAGTCTGCGGTGTCGTGCAGTTCGATCATGTCCCCTTCGGGAGAATAGAACACCGCTTCCAGCTTGTGACTCTGGTTGAGATAGCGCGAACTGAGCCCGCTGCGCCGCTGGCTGGCCACTGCATCATTCAGCCAGGCGCCCGCGGTACCGGCAAACAAACCACTGAGAGGCTCGGTAGAACTCGATTCCAGAGCTTGGTCCAGGTTCATCCAGGCAAATTTAAAGTCGCGAAGAATCGCGCGCTCGGTCAGGCTCTCGACCGACCGCGGCCCTGCTTTGCTCGTGTTGAGCACGACCTGTGGGGACGGGTCCGCGCAAACAGAATAATGGGGCGCGATCAACGCAACGGCAGCGACTACAATCACCATCGCTAGCCGGCAAGAATGAGTTTCATTCACCATTGGCGGCGTTCTCCGATTCTCAGCATTCTCACTCCGCTCCCAAGCGCAACTCGTTGCCCATCACAACCCCGGAGGCGGCGGAGATAACAACCGGCCCGGTCGTCGTCATTTGAGCGCGCGCGATTCCCTGCTTGATCGGCGCGTCGACCGTGCTGGTTTCCTTCCCGCCCTTTGCGGTGAAGGTCACAACGGTGCCGTCGGGAACCGGATTCCCGGTACAATCGCGCACCGGTTCGGTTTCAACCACAATCCCTTTCTTCGTCCGCTGCCCTGTGATACGCAAGCTGCACGGGTCGGAAGCTACCTGCTGCACCACCCGCCGCGCAGAAATGTCATTGATCGAAGCTGCTACCTGCAATGCTCCGGCAGACCGTCCGGAATTGGTGTGAAACCACGCAATGCCATTCTGGGTCGCGACTTTGTGTGACACCGGCGCCGAGCCCTTCGTGGACCATTGAAAGTCTACGGTTGCTGGCGCCAGGACCAGGTTGCGGAATTCGTCGAACGGTAGTGCCACCCCACTCACCACGTTGTTCTCTCCAACCGGTGCCCGCGATGGGTGCACAAGAAACGCCAGGTTCACGGGCTTCGCGGGGGCCACGAAGAATCCAACGCTTCGGCAACTGCTGGCACAGACGATAGCCAGGTATTTTCCCGCGCTTTGCAGCTCTTTCGCACTCAGGGAGACTTCCTCTCCCAAACGCACATCGCGCTTCAGCGAAATACTGGGGCCCACAAGATAGAACGTAGCGCTGCCTTGGCCTGTAGTGGAAAGCGAAGCCGCATTCCCCGCAACGGCGGCAGAGGGAGCCCGAAGGTCCGCCTCCTGCGCGTGACCCAGCGCTGCCAGGCAAACCCCACCGACCAGGAACGCCAGCAAACTGCGCCGCGCTTTATGACTTCTGCAGACTGTATTGGTTGACGACCACATGAAAGTTCTGGACCTTCCCTGCCAGGGATTTGGGAATCTCCACTGCGAACGCCTCCGACTCCTGCGGGAGCAACGCACGCTGCACATATCCGTCCGAGACCCACACCACCTTGCCATTGTTGTCGTAGAAGCTCGCGATGACGTGCGGAATATTCACGACCTGCCCGCTTTGGTTCAACAGTTCTCCACGCAGTACAGAACGGCCCTGCGCGTCGGTATCCAGTTTCTGGTTCATCACGCCGATCACGGGATCGGAAGACGCCGGAACGAGAGTCGCTTTCACGTCCATGTGCACGTTCTTCACTTTACTCAGACTGACGCGTGGAAAGTCGATGCGATATGGAGTCACCTGCTTCGGCAGCAGCACGTGCAGAATCTTGTCGAAGCTGCTCTCGTCATCAATCGCACTCCCCGCCGCATCCACCAACGTGGCCTGGACATTTACAAATGCTGGGATCGTGTCCTCATTAACGACCTCGCCCATTACCACCGCACCGTCCGCGGAATCGACCGCGTTCATTGACACGATACGCACATGCGGCGCGTCCACGTTGTGCGAGCCCCATTCTTCGCCGGCGCCCCCAGTCACAAGATCCCACCGCAGGTAATTAACCGGAATGACCTGCGAAGGCACACTCGGCACGGGAACTTCATCCCACACCACTTTCCATTGGTCGCCGCGGCGCACAAGCCGGAAGTCGCGAACATCTTCCATCGGGCCGATGGGGGTCGACCAATGCAATCGCACCCGCATCTGCGCTTCAGAATCCGTGGCGTGCAAGGGTCGGGCATCATAGCGTTCCAAACTCGAGAACGAGCGCAGCCCGCCATCCCCGCCAACCCATGACTGGATGAAGGCCTGCTGGTTCACGCTATCGTTTGTTCTTTCTACGCTGGAGAATGCCCGGTCCCAATTCCGTCTCTGAACGTCAATCAGAAAATTGGACAGACCCTGCTCCGGAGTAGAGGCATTCGTACTGAATCCGGGCAGCGCCGACCCTGTGGCAATCCCGACGGTTCCAGTGGAGCGCCCCGCTCCGGTCAGGCCCACAGCCATCAGAAGGACAGTCACTAGGACAAGAATGATCGGCAATGCACGTTTCATTGGATCTCTCGATTTCTCAAGCTACGTAGTGCCCTTGACGTTCATCGACACGGACTGGCGACTCGACCACCCTTAGCACTCGGCGGCTAGCCGGCAACAATAGCTCCAGGAACATGGCTAACACGCTGACTCCAATGGGGAGTATTCCCCAAAGCAACCCCATCCACGCGGGCGGAATTGCATCGGACTCGATCCGGTGCGCCGGCAAGACATCATCCTTCGACCAGGCGGTAATTTGTCCGTTATTAAAGGTCTCGGTTTTGCGCCACCCCACGAACGTCAGAAGCGGTTCGTAGTAAGAATCGTGCACAAACACGTACTTCAGTCCGTAGCGGTTTGCATGTTCGAGCATGGCGCGAAGCGAGGACATGCCGGCCGACCCGTAAAACTTGGCGTTGGTCAGCTGGGCGGATCCGTATTGTGTCATCTCCGGCAAAAGACGGGCTGAGTTGTAGTCTCCATCGACACTGCTGGCATCGGTGTTGGTCGACACCTTCGCCAGTTCACTGCCAAATCCCAACGTTAGATAGCGGAATGAATCGTGCCCATCCCGGTTGAGAAATGAGATCACGGGACTAACGTCCATCGTGATCGTGGGACGATATGGGTTGGCCGTGAGCCAGGCCAACGCGGCGCCAATGGTAGCAACTGCCGCGAGCGAAAGTCCGACGGCAGCTTTAGCGCGGAAGCGATCCAGCATTTGAATGGCGAGCAGGCCGACGATGGGCATGGCGATCAAGGTCGCCCAGAACGTAAAGCGTTCAAACGTGAGAATGTCGAACGCCCGCCCGAGCAACCACCGGGGCAGCGGCGTTGTGCCGCCCAACCCAAAGATGAGACTCAGCCAGAACCCGATCAGCAGCGGGCGCAGCCGCGGTATCGACGCACCGCGAATAAAGATGAACGGCAGAGCAAGAATCAACGCTCCGTACGGAATCACAAAGTAGTTGACCGCGGTAATCGAATTTAGCAGGAAATTCGAACGGCTATCGTGGGGAATTGGAATCTGGTGAATGGGATGCTGAATCAGCGCCATCCAATAGGGCAACAGCACGATGCCAACTCCAACGGCCACTAGCACCGCAAACAGCAGCGCTCTCGAAAGCACACCACCGAGCGAAGTGTTCCGATCCTCGTCGCGGGCATCGAGGCAAGCGATCCACAGCACGGGCCCGGCGAAAAAGACCACACCGAAAATTAATGTGACGTGGTGAGCAGCAGCCGCCGTCAAGCTGACGGCGATTCCTTTTACCAGCGAACGGCCGGATCCCTGCATCGACCATTCATAGAAATAAGGCAGGGCATTTAGGTAAAGGGCAGCTGAAGAAACTGTGGCCAGCTGTCCCGCCTGGTAAACCAGAAATGCCAAGGCTCCAAGAAAAATGCTGCCTAACGCCGCGTAACTGGCGGCCCGCTCGTCCACCCAGATTTTGGCAAACCGGAATACGCCAACTGGCAGCAAAAGCACTGCAATCAGCTGCACCAGCATGTAGCCCATTTTCAGGCCGGCAACGGTCGAAAAAAGCGCGATCCACTGGTGCGTGAGTGGAGGATAGGTGGTTTGCGAAAATCCAGCGAACCACTTTTCGTTCCACGGATTGAACCAGTGGTGCGCGTAGTGAGAAGCGAGAAAGATGTGGAAGTTCGTATCGAACGAGCCCGCCGGAAGTTGCATCAGCAACAGCGGCCCGTGCACTGCCAGTGCGACCAACACGATCGCCAATAGCGGAATGGGACGAGAGTAACTTTCGTTTGAGGTCATAGCGGTGACTCAATCTACTGCCCTTAGCAGCCCTTTGATTCCGAAAGAGCCTGCGGGGTTTACCCCATTTTGGGGGATCCGGGTCCAAGGCCGCGTTTTCCGAGTGTTCGCCCCGCGCCGGCATGAGTGATGGAAGGCAAACCTACCTGCCCATATCGCATCTGAGAAGAACCGCAGGACTTCCTGTGCGGGAGGCTCTCTGGAGACTCTCTAAACACTTGTAAAGCGTGGTGATACTGTGAAAAGCCGGATTCCGCTCTCGAGCTTTTGCATTGTCATGGTTCTTGGCCTTGTCGGCCAGTCCCTTGGCCAAACATACGACGTGGGTGGCGGGGGAACTCCCCCACCCTCCAGCAAGCAAACGGACAAAAAGCCGCAAGGCAGTCCTCCGCAAAGCGGCCCCGATTTCAGTTGGGGCTCCGGCATTGACGTAGCGCGCCAGGCCCGCGCCGCGGATGCTGCTCTCAAGAGAAATGACTACGCCGCCGCGGTCTCCTACGCGGAACAGGCTGCCAAGTCGGCGCCGCAAGATGCCGAACTGTGGTTCTTACTGGGATATACCGCTCGGCTTGCAGACCACTATCAACTTTCCATCGATTCCTACACTCACGGACTGAAGCTGCAACCGAACGCGGTCCGCGGTCTGGCTGGGCTCGCGCAAACCTACGCCAAGATGGGCCGAAATCAGGAAGCCCAGCAGTTATTGGTCAGGGTCGTAGAGGCGAATCCGAAAGACGCAAATAGCCTGCAGTTGGCGGGAGAGCTGATGCTCAGCTCGGACCCCAAAGCTGCTTTGGGACTTCTGGAGCGCGCGGAGGCCTTGCAGCCTACGGCGCACAGCGACCTTTTGATCGCCCATGCCTACGATCGGCTAGGACAGCCCGAAGATTCCACCCGATATCTGAATCGTGCGAAGAATCGCGCCCCACACGATCCTGAAGTTCTGCGCGCCGTCGCGGGACAATATCGCGATCAAGGAAAGTATGATGAGGCGATCGCAACGCTACAGGCAATTCCCACCAAGACCACGGACGTCATGGCCGAACTCGCCTACACCTATGAACTTGCCGGGAAGCAGCAGGAAGCTGCTCAGCTCTACTCGCGCCTGGCCAGAGCGGCAAAAGGCAACATTGGACTGGAACTGAGCGCAGCGCAGGCCTGGATCAATGTTGGCCAGCCAGACGCAGCGGGTCCATTTCTCCAGGCGGCTCGCCAGATCGATGGCAATAACTATCGGCTGCACGCAATCCTTGGCAGCATTGCCGCATCTGAAGATCGATTGCAAGAGGCAGCTGACGAATACAAGCTCGCGCTGAATAACCTTCCGGCACATCCCCAGGAGGGTCAGCTTTACCCCATTGAACTCCGGCTGAATCTTTACGAGATCGACGTCCGTCAAGAGGATGCCGCGGGCGCCAAACAGCAACTGGAAGCCGCCACCACTTCATTGCAGCAAATTCAGGTTCCTGAACCGGCCCGCCCGGAGATGCTCAGGCTGCGCGCAGTTGTCGAATCTGCCTCCGGAGATCTAGAAGCCGCTAACCGCGATCTGAGAGAAGCGCTTTCGCTAGCCCCCACCAACGTGAATTCGTTAACGAATCTCGGCTCTCTGCTGTGGAAGATGGGCCAGAAGGATGCCGCGCGCGATACCTTCACAAAAATTCTGGAGCTCGACAAAAGCAACCGGCAGGCGCTTTCCTCCCTCGGTTACCTGGCGCGCGATGCAGGCGACGCCAAGCTAGCCGAAGCGTATTTCTCTCGTGCAGTTGCGGCGCATCCGAAGGACTTCGCGCCCTACCTGGCGCTGGGAGATCTCTATACCGCGGAGCGCAAGTTTCAGCCGGCGGAAACAAACTATGAGAATGCTTACCAGCGCATGCCAGATAGCGCTCTAGCCGTGGCCGGAGGTGCGAACGCAGCCATTGAATCGCACAATATCGATCTCGCGCAGCATTGGCTTGCACGTGCTAACGCGAAGATGAGCGCAAATCCCCAGCTCAAACGCGAGCGCGAGCGATACCTGACCTTCAAGGGCGATTACGCCGAGTCGGCCAAGCTGGGATTCGAGGTGCTTGAAAAGCTGCCTAATGACCGGGAAGGCGTGGACTATCTCGCCTATGACCTCTACTATCTCGGGCGCTACGATGAAGCTCTCGCTCTGGTAACCAAATATCAGCCGATCCTCACGAAGGATAAGGACCTTCCGTTGATTGCGGGCAATGTCCATGCCCACAATGGCGATCGGAGCACCGCCGTAAAGGACTTCACGCTGGCGCTTGCACTCGACCCTAAAATGGCGACTGGGTATGTGAATCGTGGCTTCGTTCTCAACGATCTTCGTGAGCCGGGCAAGGCCGCTAAAGATTTCCAGACGGCACTGCAGCTGGATCCAAAATACGGCGAAGCTCATCTAGGCCTGGCATTCGCCGACCTCCAGCTTCACCGTCCCAAACCGGCCCTTACGCAACTGGATGCTGCGCAGAAGGTGCTCGGCAAGTCGCACGCTTGGCGTCTGGCCCACGCAGAAGGATTCCGGCAAGAACAGGATTACCCGCACGCCGCGACCGAATATCGCGCCGCGCTGGCAGAAACGCCGAACGACCTGACCACTCAACTGGCTTATGCCGACGTCCTTTATCGCATGCGACGGTATGCGGAGGCGGTAGATGCGCTCAATACCGCGCTCAAGCTCTCCCCGTCCGATCCCGCAATTTATGCCCTGATGGCGCAGGTTCATGCCAAACAGGGAGATCGCGAGCAGACACTCCGCGACATTCAATCCGCTGAGCAACTGGGCGGCAACACAGTCGCAATTCTGACCGCCACGGGAGACGCACTTCTGACACTCGGCGACCGTAACGCTGCGATGCAGCGTTTCTCTCGCGCCCTCGACGTGCCCGGGGGCGATCGCATCGGTGTCCGGCTGGCCATCGCGGAGATATTCCTGCGCAAAGGCCACGTCGACGAGGCCCATCGCCAGATCGCCCTCGGTTTCGCCGAAGCACGCCTTGATGCGGAGTCCCCCGTGACTGCAGAAGATCTATCGCAGGCAGCCGGACTCTTCCTCGCCATGCACGATTTCGATCTGGCGGAGACTTATTTCGACAAAGCCAGAATGGCGGGAGCCAACAATCACAACGTGCAGATTGGCTTGACCAATACCTACCTCGCCGAGGGGAATACGCGCAAGGCGGAAGTGGCTCTGGCCAGTCTGGGACCAGTCAATGATTTTCACGACGACTACGACTACATGATGGCTTCGGCGAATCTGTCTCGCCAGCGCCAGGACCCACTGCACGCTCTTTCCGCTTTCGCGCAGGCCAGCACCGTGGCGGGCCAGCAGGACCATGGCGTCGCCGAGAGCTCACAGTACACCGCTGCCGACCAGGAAGGCCGCCAGATCCTGAACGACAAGGTAAGTATTGTTCCCGAAGCTTCGTTCGCTCCTGAACTTGAAGACATCAACGTTTACACGCTGGACGCGAAGATTCTCAAGATAACTAACCCCTCGCTCCTGCCTCCGCCGCGGCATTCTTATCAGAGCCTCGCGGAGTCTCACTACCGCGTTCATTTGGGAAACTTGCCCGCCATTACTGGTTTCGTCGGACAGTCCATGACGGCTGGCCGGCTTTTGTATCCCAGTGTCGGCGTGGTTCAGGAGCGCCACACTTACGACACAATTCTGAACGGAGGCATCACGCCCATTCTCCATCTGGGCACGAACTCGATTACCTTCAACGGCGGTCTGCAATTTACCGTCCGGCGCGACACAATCTCGCCGGTGTACATGAATCAAAATCTCTTTCGGCAGTACTTGTACATCTCCACGAGCTCTTTCTTCAATTGGGTTTCGGTGACGGGCAGCGCGATTCACGAGACCGGACCGTTTACCAATCAAAACCTGCATTCTCGCGACGCCGCCGCCAACATTGAGTTCACGGTCGGCCGTCCTTGGGGAAGCACATCCCTCATCACGGGATATTCCGCGAGGGATCTGCTGTTTCGTCCGTTCGTTGAGGAGTACTTCAATACCTCGAGTTATGCCGGTTTGCAGCACAAGTTCGGCAATCGCTTGACTGCCGCCGTCTTAGCCGAATACTTACGCTCGTGGCGCGTGCAGAATACGCAGTACGCAATCGCGCAGGCGCTGCTGCCCGGGGGCCGCTTCGAGTTCCGGGCGAACCCGCGATGGAGCCTCCAAGGGTCATTCATTCTCGCCCGCGGCTCTGGATACCACGCTTATGACAATGCCCAGAGCGAGTTTCTGGTCTCGTATGTGCGTCCTCTCCACGGCAGTCTGAAAGATGGGATGGGCGAAGTTCCGGTGTCGTATCCCATGCGCTTCTCGTTCGGCATCCAGCAGCAGACGTTCTACGGCTTCGCGGGATCAAGTAGAACTACGGTTCTTCCGATTGTGCACTTCACTCTGTTCTAGGTTGACTTTGGCTGCTCGATGACGCTCGCAGGAAAAACACGGATCACCGAGGTCTCCCGTCCCCTTTCTCCGGGTGAGGCCCAGACGCGGGCTAAGAAGCTGCGGCATAAGCTGCTTGGCGGCAGCCTCACCCTGCTGGCCGGCTCCGGGCTGGTCGGGGTTACCAATCTTGTTTATAACGTCGTCACTGCTCGCCTGCTGGGACCCACCGGATTTGCGCATGCCACCGCCGTCTACACCCTGCTGATGCTGGCGTCTGCGATTACGCTTTCCTTTCAGGTGGTTTGCGCCAAGTACGTCGCCAGTCACGAAGCGCTCGAAGACAAGAACGCGATTTACTCTGCCCTGCACCTGCGGGCCTGGGTCTCCGGAATCGCCCTGGGCCTGCTCTTGTTTGTCTTTAATCGCGTAATCATGGCGTACCTGAATCTTCCGGATCCCGTTTTGATCTCGATGCTCGCCCTCGGGACCGCTTTTTACATTCCACTCGGCGTGCGCCGGGGGTACATCCAGGGAATTCACGCCTTCAGTTCTTTGGCCATGAACTTCATGCTGGAGGGAGTGGTCCGCCTTGGCGGAGCGTATGTGCTGATCCGGCTCGGGCTGGGCGTGAAGGGAGCGGTGCTGGCCAGCGTCATCGCGGTCATCGCCTCCTACTTCCTTGCGAAACCCCCACCCGGTTTGACCGCACCGGGTTCTCGCATCATCCCTATCTCTTTCGGGGAGGGTTTGCAGGCGATTGTATTTTTCTCCGGCCAGGTCGTGATCAACAACTTCGATATTGTCCTGGTGAAGCATTTCTTCGCCTCCGACGAGGCTGGAATTTATGCTGCGGTCTCGCTGGTCGGGCGTCTGGTGAATATGTGCGCTTGGTCTGTAGTCAACACCATGTTTCCGGTGTCGGCGGCGGCCCGGTCCAGCGATCGGGAGGCCCGCCCCGTTCTGTTCATGTCGCTCGGCATGGTTTTCTTAATCTTGTCGGTATTGATCCTTGGGCTTTGGGCCATTCCCAGTTTCCTCTGGAGATCCTTGTTCGGCGCTCACTTTGAGTTGGGCAATTACGGAGGCTTGGCTGCCCTGCTCATCCTCTATGCGGTCACGACAGGGATCTATTCTCTGAGCTCGGTGATGATTACGTATGAGATGTCGCGCAAGATTGCCAATACCAGTTGGGCACAGCTGGCTTTCAGCGGCGCGCTCGTTCTGGGTATCTGCGTTTTTCACCAGACTTTGCGGCAGGTTATTTTCGTGCAACTCATACTCATGGTGATTTTGCTGGTGACGGTTGCGCTGCCCCTGCTGCGCCGTGAAATCGCTCCTCCCGAAGAGGTTCGGACCTATTCCAACCTCCCCATCGTCCGCTCCTTGAACGAACAGGAAGTAATCGCCGAGTTTCTCCGCAGCGAATTTCATCATCCTGAGTTTGAAGAATACCGCCAGGAGTTCGCCCATCTCGTACGCAATCCCAATCTCGAGAGCCACCGCGAGAACGCCCTGCGCCGAGCGTTGCTGTTTCTGCGCCGGGGCGCCATGTGGCGGGAACTGCCCGAAGACACGCATTGGTTCCAGGTCAACCTTCGCCGCAGCGATCTGACGCGTATCCGCTTTTTTCCCCGGGCGCAATGGCGTCGCGTGGCAGAAGGCAGCTTCTATATGACGGATATGATCGAGAGCCTGCGCCTCAAATGGGAGGAATCACCGGACGATGAGTTCTTCCGCAAGCTCGACCGGATTACGAATTCCGTTCAGGATAGTCGAGTGAGCCCAACTGTTTTGTTGATTGGAGTCGACGATCGGAGTCCGTTGACCATTCTCGATGGCAATCACCGCATGGCGGCTGCCATGCTGGCGCAGCCTCCGGCCGACCTCGAGAGCTTCCAGTTTATCTGCGGACTCTCTCCGGCCATGACGCGATGCTGCTGGTATCGCACGAACGTCAATACCCTCTCGCGCTATCTGACCAACCTGGTGCGTCATGTCTTCTACGACCCGGAGTCGGACATCGGACGCTTTCAGGAGAGTGATTCTTAAGCGGATTCGATTCCGCAATCCGCTTTACATCGTTTCGTATCTTACTGCGGAGTCTGGCTGTCGTCCGCCGGTGGGGCCGGCGGCGGAACCGTCTCATCCACGATGCTGTTGTCCCGCCTCCGCAACACAACCGGCTCATTCTGACGCCGGAGTAAGTTGCGATCCTGAGTGACCTTGGCATCGACCCTTGCATTACTGTCCGTGGCAACCGCAAACAATTTTCGCCCCTCATCGGTTCGGCGAGTCGCAACTCCGACGGTGGCATTGGCTCCGCCCGCCTGGCGAGCCCGATCATAGAAGAACTGCGCCGTCTCCCGGTCTCCTTCGAGTTCCGACACGTAGCCGACATTGTTCAGCGTGAACGCGTTGTTGGGATCGATTGTGTAGGCCTTCCGGAAATATCCGTCAGCGGACCGCAAGTCATTGCGGTTCACCGCCGAAACGCCTCGCAGGTTTAACTCCACCACCTGCTCGGCAAGATCATTCACTTTTACCAGGCGATTGCGCAGAGCCTTGGCGTTTTGCTGAGCCATTTCACTGACTGGCTTTCCCCGCCAGGTTCGGTCGGTGGTCACGACGGCAGCGGAATCGGAATGTGCACCAGCCGCTTGGTCGTAATATTTCAGCGCTTCCTGCTCCTCCCCTTCCATCTCCTTGGCGACGCCCATATTGTTCAGCGTGAAGACATTGGTTGAATCGGTCTTGAGCGTGGATTGCAAGAGCAAATCCGCTTCGGGCGCCCGGCCCTGTGAGAGCAACCGCACTGCCTCGACGTTGGCATGATTAATCTGCAAAGGCTGGTCGGTAAGTGCCAGCGCATCTTTCATGGGCCGGCCTTCCACTCGATGCATGCTCGCCCGGTCGATGATCGCTTCACTCGACTGCTCTGCCGCCAGCGTATAGAAACGCTGCGCCCGGTCGATCTGTCCCTGTAATTCCGAAATGTAGCCGAGATTGTTGAGCGTGAAGGCATCCTCTGGATCGAACAAGTAGGCTTTGTAAAACAGCTCTTCTGCCTTCGGATACTTGTGCTTGCGAACGGCCTCCACACCCTCGCGGTTCAAGCGCTGCACGGGCGTAAGATGGCTGCGCTTAGGGATCGTAATCTTCAGGTCGCCGGCGTGCGCGCCCTGCGATCCAAGTCCAGCCGCTACAAAACCGACAAACCCTACGAGGAGCCAGCGCTTACCAAGCATGGAGTTAGTGTCCTTGAAATGCAAAATGGTTCAAACAGACCACATTTGGATGCCTTACGGAGGGCTTTGTTTGCCGGGAATTGGGCAGTTTTATAGAGAGTTGCCATCGAATTTAGACTACCTTACCGGTACAGCTCGCATCCAATTGCCGCTGGGAAACTTGTGTTCCGTCGAGAATCTGCATGAAACGTGTCGCAAAATTCGCGGTCGGCAGTCTGCTTCTTGGTAGCCTGGCTTATGCTCAGGCGCCCTCGGAATCTGGCTCATTGGAGTCCCGGTCATCGGCATCCGCGGCCGCGTCGTCCGTGGTTTCTCCGAACGAGAACGGAATCAAGCCTATACAACCGACCGTAGCCGATGTCTCTCCCGACGCTGAGATCGTCGCCGATCCCGCCAGCCTCCTTCCCGACCTGCCTCGCGTGCCGCGGTCAAAAGCCACGTTGATTGGTGGAACGGTCGAGCGCCTGGATCGCGTCCGCGATCAGGTAACGGTGCACGTTTTCGGCGGCGGCAAAATGAATATTCTGTTCGACCCACGCACTCGCGTCTATCGCGGCGAAGCCGAAGCTTCGATCGCCGACCTAAAGGTGGGAGAGCACGTTTCTCTGGATACGATCCTCGATGGAACCACCGTCTTCGCCCGAAGCATCCGTCTCAAGTCGGTGCAGGCGATTGGTGAAAGCCAGGGAACGGTTGTGAAATACAGATCGGACCGCGGCGAGCTGACGATCCGGGATGCGATCTCTCCAACGCCGGTCCGCATACGGATCACTTCTTCCACTCAGTTTCTGCAAGGCGATCGCAAAGTTCCCGCCAGCACTTTGTCAGAGGGCTCTTTGGTCGCGGTGAAGTTTGGATCGGACGGTGCCAGCCACGACGTCGCCCGTGAAATCTCGATTCTCGCCCTTCCCGGAACCCGCTACACGTTTCAGGGACAGGTCGCACACATCGACCTCCGTACCGGTCTGCTCGTCATCACGTCCTCAACCGATCGGAAGACCTACGAAATCTATCTTGATCCGTCGATTCCGCCAGACGACAACCTTCATGCCGGCGCAGTCGTCACAGTGGTGACAGATTTCCAGGGCTCGCGCTATGTGGCCCGAAGTTTGACCTTTGATCCCCAAGGCAAGTGAGTCCAAACAGCTTCTATTTTCCTCCAGCCTGTAACTCGAAGAGTTCGCGTCACGTTCTCGCGGAATCGCTGAGACCCGTTCCACCCCGAGCACCTGCTCTTAGGTTTTGACATCCCCGCAAGTTCAACGCAAGCTCACGCTACAACCCGATGAAGCCGGGGCGACCCTCACTGGTCGTTCGGACAATATCTTCGAGCGAATGGCCGACTTTAGGGCGCGGTGTACCCCAGATTGTTGGAGTTGCACGTCCCACTGGTCGACTGAGTGGGCGGCGTGGGCGGCGTCGCCCAAGGAACATTCTGGAAGTCGAAGAACTCCGTCATGTCCATCTGCGCGGCATCCCGCTGCGTCAGCGGCTGCAGGTTGTACCTGGTTTCGATCAACTTCAGGATCGCCGTGTAATCGGCGACTGTGTGCGACACGAAGTTCTTCTTGGTGAACGGAGATACCACAATCAAAGGCAAGCGGTAACCTGTGTAGTTGAAATCGCAATTGAAACCGTTCAAGTCGTTTCCAGTTCCGCAGACATCGGTTGGCGCCAGATCGACGGGCGCAATGCCATCCGGATTGACGGCCGGCACGGGCGGAACGTGGTCATACATGCCGCCCGATTCATCATAAGTCAGAATGAAAACTGAATCCTTCCATGAAGGGCTGGTCATCAATGGATCAATCAGGCTCTGAACATAAGCGGCCCCAGACTGTGCATTCGTACCGGAACTGGGGTGCTCGTCTTGTCCGGACAAGTATCCGGTTTCGATAAACGCAACTGAGGGGAGCGTACCATTCTGAACGTCGGCAAGGTATTGCGAGACCGGCACGACGTTGCTGGGCAGTTGGTTGGGAGGCACATAGCCTGCAAACTGTGTCAAATATGTACAGGCCCCGGCATTCGAGGAGGCCGCGGCGTTGCGTAGGATGCCTCCTCGCGGGCCGCGTGCGTTGCCCGGGCTGGTTGAGCAGATATCATCCGTGTAGTACACCTTCCAGCTGATTCCCGCCGCCTGCAACTGGTCGAAAATCGTGGAAACGGTGAGCGGCTTTTGGTCGGTGCTGGTGGTTCCGGGAGGAAAGGCGTAGCCCTGGGAAGTCGCCGCAAACAGATACATCCGATTGATCTGCGTGCGGTCCAGAGCGGGCGCGAACCAGCGGTCTGAAGTGGCAAAGTTCGATGCCATGAAATAGTAATAATTCAGATCGCTTCCGTCGTAGTAGCCCATCGCACGCACACCCGCCGTGTCGGTGTACTGCGGGTTTGCGCCGGCGGCATTTTCATTGATGGCAAAGTTGGCCGCGTTGAAAACAAATCCGTCCATCGTGGGAGTGCTGGAGGCCGGATTCTGAAGGTTCCAGTCGAGATGACTCTCATTCCACGAAGGGGATAGAAGTTCAATGCACGTGGTCGCGACATGATACGCAGACACAGCGGGTGCACCGTTGTACCCAGGGTTCGACGCCGTGGCCGGCATTCCGTCAAACTGCTGAGCCGGAAATCCATTCGCCGCCCAGTAGGCGGGTAGTTGCCCGAAGTAGTTGTCGAACGAGCGATTCTCCTGCGCCATGAAAATAATGTGATTGATGGAACTAATGCCGGA
>Ga0209890_10000194_pt1 | contig 28043 bp, 24 predicted proteins | sample OrgsoiDNA2013049_FD_185799 | JGI IMG/M metagenome (GOLD analysis project Ga0209890, IMG submission 185799) | Permafrost soil microbial communities from the Arctic, to analyse light accelerated degradation of dissolved organic matter (DOM) -... | ecosystem: Environmental > Terrestrial > Soil >... | reverse complement strand
GACGAGGAGGTCGAGCGGATGCTGCTCGATTCGTTCGCCCACGCCGAAGAGGACGTCCAGATTCGCCTCCTCACCGAGCAGCAGGTGGAGGCCGATCGGATCGCGGCCGCGGCGCGGACGGCGATGGCCGACAGCCCCGACCTCCTGACGCCCGAAGACCGCACGGCGATCGACGCGGCGCTGGCCGCGTTGGCGACGGCGCGCGCGGGGAAGGATCACCACGCGATCCGCGCGGCGGTCGAGGGGCTCGATCAGGCCTCGAAAGACTTTGCCGCACGTCGGATGAATGTGGCGTTCGACCGGGGCCTGCGCGGGAAGGACGTCGCCGCGGTCGAGGCAAAGGCCGACGAGACCGCCCCCAAACGCGACCTCGCGTCGCGCGCCGGCGGCCACGCCGGACACTCTCACTAGTCGAGATCCAAAGGACGAGGACGACATGCCAAAGGTCAGGTTTGAGCCGGACGGAATCGAGATCGAGGTGCCGATCGGCACCAGCATCCTCGAGGCCTCCCAGAAGGCGCACGCGCAGGTCGGCTCGGCCTGTGGTGGCGTCTGTGCCTGCTCGACCTGCCACGTCTACGTGAAGGAAGGGCTCGGCGCGCTGACCGAGGCATCGGACCGCGAAGAGGACATCATGGACAAGGCGTTCGACGTGAAGTCCAACTCCCGGCTCGGCTGTCAGTCGAAGATCCAGCGCGACGTCACGGTGGTCGTCGAGATCAGCCGGGAGAGCCGGCAAGCATTTCTCGACGAGCACCCCGAGATTCGCGCGGCGCTGAAGCAGGCGCAGGACGCGGCCCGTCGCTGAACGACCGCAGCGGACCGCTCAGGCGAGCAGCGCGAGCAGATCGGCCTTGGTGAGACCCGCCGCGGCGGAGCCGTCTCCGAGCGCGGCGTCCATCAGCGCGCGCTTGCTGTCCTGAAGGGCGAGGATTCGTTCCTCGACGGTGTCAGCCGCGACCAGGCGGTAGACGAAGACGGGACGGGTCTGGCCGATCCGGTGCGTGCGGTCGGCGGCCTGCGCCTCGACGGCAGGGTTCCACCAGGGATCGCAGAGAAACACGTGATCGGCCGCGGTCAGGTTGAGGCCGCTGCCGCCCGCTTTCAGCGACACCAGCATCACCGGCGGGCCGTCGTCCGCTTGGAACCGGGTGACGACCTCGCCGCGATCACGCGTGCTGCCGTCGAGGCGCACGAACGGCAGCTCGGCGCGCGTCAGGGCCGGCTCGATCAGATCGAGCAGGCTGGTCCACTGCGAGAAGACCAGCGCCTTGTGATTCTCGGCGACCGCCGTCTCGAGCGCGTCGAGCAGCGCCTCGACCTTTGATGATGTGGTGGCCGTCTGCCCGGGGACCAGCGCCGGATGACAGGCGGCCTGGCGAAGCCGCAGCAGGGCCTCCAGTGCCTTCATCACGCCGCCGCCACCCGCGTCGAAGAGAGCGAGGACATCCTTCTGGGTCGCGGCGCGGACGGCGTCGTAGACGGTCCGCTCGCCGTCGCCCAGCTCGACGCGCAGCACGGCGTCGGTGCGCGGCGGCAGCTCGGGGGCGACGTCCTGTTTGAGCCGTCGGAGCAGAAACGGGCGCACCCGCTGCCGCAGCGCTGCGGCAGCGCCGGAGACGCCGTCGGCGATCGGACGCGCGTGGCGATCCGCGAAGTCGGACCGCCCGCCGAGGAGGCCCCGGTTCGCGAAGTGCATCAGGCTCCAGAGCTCCTCGAGGCGGTTCTCGACCGGCGTCCCAGTCAGCGCCAGGCGAAACGACGCTGGCAGCGCGTAGGCGGCGCGCGCGGTCTGGCTGTCGGGGTTCTTGATCGCCTGCGCTTCGTCGAGAACCACCGTCCCCCAGGTCTGAGCGGCGAGGCGCTTCTCGTCGAGGCGCAGCAGCGCATAGCTGGTCAGTGTCACGTCGGCGGTGGGATCGAGCGTGCGGTTCGCGCCGTGATAGACGCAGACCTTCAGGGTGGGACGGAACCGCGCCAGCTCGGCCTGCCAGTTGAAGATCACACTGGTGGGCGCCACGACCAGCGTCGTTCCTCTGGCTGCCCCGGTGTCGAACGCGCACATCGCCTGCAGGGTCTTTCCGAGGCCCATGTCGTCGGCCAAGATGCCGCCGAGGCCCGCGCTGCGCAGGAACGACAGCCAGCTCACCCCCTGCCGCTGATACGGACGCAACGTGGCGGTCAGATCGCCCGGCAACGGCGCCTCCGGCAGGCGTTCGAACCCGGCGATCAACGGCGCCAGCCGATCGAGCCCCGGCGGAGGCGGATGGTCGAGCTCGGTGCAGAGCGCCGCCAACGCCGGCAGCGCGTGCCGCGCCAGATGCCCGTCGTCCTGTCGCGCGGCCAGCAGATCGGCCACGCGCTGTCCGTGCTTCTGCATCCAGCCGAGCGGCAACGACGCCCAACCGCCACCCGTCAGCGGCACGATGCCGAGCCCCTCTTCCCAGGCCCGCACCACGGCGTCGGCGCTGACGCTCCCGCCTGACTTCGTCGCGAAGGTCAGGTCGAACCGGACCGCCTCCGTGCCGGTCGTGGCGTCGCCGTCGGTGGCGAGGCTGAGGCGCGGCTCCAGCACGGCGGCTGGTTTGACGACGCCCGCGGCGCCACCCGACAGATCGCCTCGCCAACGTTTGAGCCTCTCGACGAAGCGCGGAGCGTCCGCCCCGCTGTAGTTGGTTCGGCGACCGGGGAGAAGGTCGAGATCGGCGCGCAGGCGCTCGACCGCGCGCCGTTCCGCTGGTGGATCGCGCAGCGGTACCGGCCCGCGCAGGTGCACCAGCTTGCCGCCGTCGATGCGGGCACAGGGGGGCGCGCCGTAGACCAACGCCGGCAAGACACTCAGACCGCCGCCCGCGGCGGGATCGAGCTGGTCGAGCTGCAGCACGATGCGCGGCTCGAGATCGCGCACCACCGGCGGCAGCTGGCGGCTGCGGTTGTCGAGCGCCGTCCGGCGGGCGAGATCGGGCAGGACGACGGTGACCAGCTCGCCCAGCTCGGACGGGCCGAACGCGCGGCGCACCGGGAGGTGCTGCAGTCGATCGCCGGTCAGCTCGATCTCGCCGAGGGGGCGCAGCACCAGGCGCCCGTCGTCTTCGAAAAGTGCCACACCCGAAGCCACCAAGGCGCGGACGCGTGGGTCGGCGGCGATGGTGAGCCGGACCTCCGCGGAACCGCCGTCGCGGCGGGCATCGACCAAGGTCGCTTGCGGCAGAACCTCTTCACTGGAGATCCCGGCCGGGACACCGTCGACGCTGATTCGCGGCGCGCCGGCCAGAAGCTGCATCAACCCGTGGAGCTTGCCGGGCGACAGCACGCCGCGGGCGCTGCCACCGGTCGTGAGAAGGGCGTCCACCTGCAGGTCGGCCTCTTCGAGCTGCAACGCTGCGGCGTCCGCTGGGTTGGCCAGCCGCGCCCGCAACCCGCCCTCGAGCGGCGTCTGGGCGCCGTCCGCACCAATCAGCACACGCGTGAGCAGCAATCCGTCATCGGCGCGGACGAACCGGTAGCCGACGCGCGCACCCAGCGCCGCGACGGGAACCGCCACCGTCTCGGTGGCCTCGCCCTTCGCCTCGCCGAGGATGATCGCCACGGCGGCCACGTGCTCGCAGGGGCTGACACGGGAGGGGCAGTCGCACTCCCACTCATTCTCCGTCGGATAGAGGACCACCGTCGGCGGCACCACACGTCCGGGCGCCCGGATCCGCAGGACGATCTCGTCGGTGCTCTGCGACTCCACCGCGACGGCGCCGGCGCGCGCCAGCGCCACCCCCTGCGACCACAGCCCCGATTTACATCGCTTGCGGATCGACGCCAGCAGCGAATCGAGCGCCGGTGTGCTCACAAGCTCATCATCTTGTCGACGATGGCCGTGAGCGCGGCCAGACGCGTGCCGCCTCGCCCGAGGGCGAACGGCTCGGCCGCGGCGACGCCCAGGCGCGTCGTGCAGTCTTCGACCGATCCGGTGCGCGTGCCCAGATGCCCGCCGGCCACGGGGCGCATGTCGAGTCGCGCTTTCGGCAGCGCGACCCCCTCCGCTTCCAAGAGGTCGAGCGGATATCGTCCCCAGCTGCAGGCGAAGTCGTCCTCGCGGACGAACGCCTCCCAGCGCGCGCGGAAGGCGCTCCAGCTCTCGCCCGCCGCCAACCGCTCCTCGCTGATCTGGATGTGGCGGGGGATCGCCGGCGCCAGCGGACGCCGCGGCCTGATGACGGCCTCGAAGGTCTCGCCGGTGCTGGCGCGTCGCGCGATCCAGTGCACGATCTCGGCGGGATGCCCGCCGGGGCGTCGCGCGGGCCAGGCGTTCGCCTCGCCGTGGACGCAGACGAGGTTCTCCGCGCGCGCGCGCAGCATCGTCGAGATCGTGGGGCGTTGCGCCTTGCGCGTCCGGTGAAGCGCATGGCGGCGGCGAGCCCCGCGCACCGTCGTCGCGTAGCGGATCTGGGTGTCGATCATCGCCTCGAAGGGGCGCAGCAGCGTGGCGAACCGCTCGGGCGCGTCTTCGAGGGCGCCCAGCGTCAGCGCCAGCGCCTCGACCGTCGCCACGCAGTGGTCGGCCGGCTCGCGCCGGATCCGGTAGCGGCTCAGCTCCGGCGGCGTGAACCGGAGCTGGGGCAGCGCCGCCAGCACGGTGTTGCGTTTGAGCAGCTTGCGCGCCTGCCACCAGGTCCCGTCGACCACCACCAGCGTGATCGGCCCGGCGGGTCGCTCCACCGCCAGGTCGAGCGCCTGCGGGCCGGGAAACAGGAGATAGGCTGGGCGCTCCGGATCATTGGCGAGCGCCGCGCGGACCTGCTGATCGTTGTCGAAGTCGATGCCCACGTGAAGCTGGGAGTGCGGCAGGCACAGATGCGCCAGGCGCGCCGTTCCGATCGGAACGCGCTCCTCGCGCGGGTGTTGCAGGAGGATCACGCGCGTCCGTGTCTCCAGCGTCACCAGATGCGCGCAGTAGCAGACCGACGTGGGGCGCCGGCATCGTTCGCAAACAGCGCGGTGAGAACCAGCCTCGGGGGTCAAGCGCCGCAGGTTAGCAAACCGGGCATCGGCGTGCGGCCGTCAGCGCATCGGACGCGAAGATTTCCCGCGGCCCGCTCCGGGACGGCGGCGGGTCGGATCGCGCGGCGGCTTGGCGCTCCCCTCGAGGGCGCCGCGCAGGCGCTGGGCGAGCGCCGCCCCCTGGCCCGAGGCCTTGTCGCCGAGCGCCAGGATGGCGCCCGAGAGCGCCGTGCGCAGATCGGGATGGCGGGCGTTCTGGCAGACCTCCTCCAGCCACGACGCCCCGCGCGGGCCGAAGGCAATCACCGCCGCGGACAACGTCTGCGGCAGAGCCAGCAGCAGCCGTCGGCGCGCGTCCGAGCGCTCCGCCGCGCGCGATGCGCCGACGACGGCCTCGATCGCGTGCGAAAGATAGTCTAGCAGCGGCTCGGGATTCGACAGGGCGGCCAGCGTCTGCCGATTGCCAAAGACCTCGACCACCACTCCGGCCGCGCCGAAGGAGATCTCGCGATCCTCGATCTCGAGCCACTCGGTCGCCCGGGCGACCAGCGCGTCCGGGCCCCCCGGCCGTGCCGCGAACGACGTCAGCGCGTCCAGCGTCCCCACCCGGACGGGCGTCCTTTCATCCCCGGCCAGCAACGCCAGCGCGTCCCAGGCGGTGCCGATCTCCCGCCCCGCGCGCAGTCGGCCGACCCATCCGTGCGCCGCGGCCACCGGAAGAAACACCTGCGGCTGGTCGGGCGCGGCGTCGTTCGCGCCGAGACGGTCGAGCAGGCGCGCCACGGTTCCCGGCAGCGCCGAAACCTCGGCACCAAACGCGGCCGCCAGCCGCAGGTTGGGCCGCAGGCCGTAGCCGCCGTGGCGGCTCAAGAGATCCTCGAGCTGCGCCGTCTTGCCGGCGAGCGCCGCGGTCAGCGCGGCCTGCAGCGCCTCGTTTCGAAGACCTTCCTGAGCTGGACCGGGGGCCATGGGCCCGGCAGCCTACCGCGGCGACGGAGGGCGCGCGGTAGGAATAATGGTAGCATGATTGGTATGACCACGGCCCGCAAAGTGAAGATCAGCGTGAGCATCGATCCCTCCCTCCTGGGGGCTGTCGACCGTTACGCGGCGCGCGTCGGCGTCACGCGCAGCGCGGCCATGGAGCGGTGGCTCTCTCAGATCTCCCGCCAAGAGAACCTCAACCGGCTGGAAGACGAGACCGCCGCGTACTACGAAGCGCTGACCGAGTCCGAGCGCAAGGACGACAATTCCTGGGCCACAGCGGCTTCGGTGGAGTCGCGGAAACTGCAGTTCGACGAGCAGCCACCCTCTGGGCGCCGCAGAAAGTGAACGTGCACCGGCGCGGCGGCCTCTACTGGGCCCATCTCGACAAACGACGGCCAGTCCTCGTCTTATCGATCAACGCCCGCAACGAGCGAGCCGGCGATCTGATCGTGGTCCCCTGCTCGACCACCCTCCGAGAGGCGCCGACCCACGTCCGGCTGGCACGGGGCGAGGGCGGTCTCCCCCAGTCCTGCATGTTGAAGTGCGAGCAGATCACGACGCTTCCCCAGGATGACCTGGACACCACAGCTCTCGGATCGCCGCTGGGCGGAGCCCGGCTCCGCGAGATTGAGTTGGCCGTGATGCGCGCGATCGGGATCCCCGTCTTCTAGGTCGCCAACGTCCGCCGGAGGTTCTGTTCCGACCAGCGGTGAGCTACCCTTTCGAGGCTGTGCGGCTCGATGTCTTGCTCGCGCGCAATGCGGGATGGTCGCGCACCGTCGCGCGCGCCGTGATCGCCGAAGGGCGCGTTCAGATCGCGGGTGCCGTCGTCGAGGATCCGCGCCGAGAGATTGCCGCGGCCGAGCTGCCGCTGGCGGTGGCCGTCGACGACGAGGCGCTGCCGCTCTACGATCGCGTGACGTTGGCGCTGAACAAGCCTCTCGGCTGCGTGACGGCGCTCCGCGATCCGCGCCACCCGACGGCATATGAGCTGCTGCGGGAGGCGCCGCTCTTCAGCGAGCTGCGGCCAGTCGGCCGGCTCGACCTCGACACCTCGGGACTTCTCATCTGGAGCACCGACGGGACGGAGATCCAGCGGCTCACGCATCCGAAGCGCGCGGTGCCGCGCAGCTACCAAGCGGCGTTGGCGGGGCCGTTCGGGCCGCTGCCGGCCAAGCTGGTGCTGGACGACGGGCACGAGCCGAAGATCAGCGCGCTCGAGACGCTGCCGCGCGACGCCGCGCACCCGAGCCTGGACGTTCCCCCCGAAACCGGCGCGCTGGCGACGATCACCATCATCGGCGGCGCGTACCACGAGGTCCGCAGAATCTTCGCCGCGCTCGGGAGCCACGTGCTCGGCCTCTGTCGCGTCAGCTTCGGCGAGGTCGAGTTGCCGCGCGATCTGGCGCCGGGTGAATACCAGCTTCTCTCAGGGGAAACGCACCCGCAATGAGCGAGCTTCACGTCGTGCTGGTCGAGCCGGAGATCCATTGGAACACCGGCAACGCTGGGCGGACCTGTCTGGCAGTCGGGGCACAGCTTCACCTGGTCCGCCCGCTCGGCTTCTCGCTGGACGAAAAGGAGGTTCGCCGGGCCGGGCTCGACTATTGGGCGCGCGTGAACCCCGTGGTCTGGTCGAGCTGGGCGGAGTTCGAGCGCTCGCTGCCGACGCTGGGAACGCCGCTGTTCTTCACCGCGCGCAGCCCCCGACGATTCCAGGAGATCGCCTACCCGCGCCCCGCCGTTCTGATTTTTGGCCGCGAGAGCGTCGGTCTGCCCGTCGACCTTCTCGCCCAGCACGCCGCCGAGACCGTCGCGATCCCGATGCAAGACGCCGAGCTCCGCTCCCTGAATCTCTCGACGTCCGTCGCGCTAGCGGCCTACGAAGCGCTCCGCCAGTGGCGTTAGCGCGCTCGACGTCGTGTTACGCAGCTATGTCGAGAGACTGGTCGAAGTTCGGGCGGCGGACGTCGGTCGCGAGGCCGACCTTCTCGAGCAGCAGGATCGTGTACCAGCCGATGTCGAGCTGAGCGGGGGTCCAACCGAGGCGGGCCGAGCCGGGGCGGTCGTGGTGGTTCTGGTGCCAGTTCTCCCCCTGGAAGAAATGCATCAGCGCCAGCCAACGAACGTTCTGGGCGGTCGGGTCGTCGGGGCCGGCGTCCTTCTTGAGGTGACAGACGCTGTTCACGAAGCACTGCGCGTGGAGCGCGAACACCAGACGAATCGCCCCCACCCAGAAGAACGCCGCCCAGCCGAACGGCAGCCCGATCAGGAAGCCGAGCGCGCACATCGGGATCTGAACGCGCGTCCAAAACCGATAGGCTGGTGTGTCGATGTCGCGGCAGTAGCGCTTGATCGGCGCGGCGCCCGCCTGCCAGAGCCAGCGCAGGTGCGACCACCAGAAACCGCCGACGCGCGGGCTCGAGACGTCCTCGGGCGTGTCGGACTTGGCGTGGTGGAGGCGATGATTGGCCGCCCACGACAGCGGAGACCCCGAGCCGTTCAACATCGTGAAGAACGTCATCACGTTCCGCACCACCGGGTGCAGCTTCACCGACTTGTGCGTGATGCCGCGGTGAAAGCAGACGGTGGTCCCGAGACCGCCCAGAAAGTGCAACGCCGCGGCCGCCAGCAGCACGCGCCAGCCGGGGAGCGGGAAGAGGCAGAGCCCGACGACCGCAGTGACGTGAATCAGCACCATCCAGAAGAAGGTCGGTCCGTCGCCCGGCGCCGGCTTCCACCAGGGCTGCGTCCAGGGCTTCTGCTTGACGATGTCGATCGCGTCGGGAACGGGCAGCGCTGACACGGTCACTCTGCGCCTCCTTCGATGGGCGATGCGAGGGGCGCCACCCTCAGCCCCGCATCGCGAAGCAGGCTCAGGTCGGCGCTCACGTCCGGGTTCCCGGTAGTGAGCAATTTTTCGCCGTAAAAGATCGAATTTGCACCGGCCAGGAAACAGAGCACCTGCGCCTCGCGCGTCAGCGCCAGTCGCCCCGCCGAGAGGCGCACCCGCGCCTTGGGCATGAGGATGCGGGCGGTGGCGATCATCCGGACCAGCTCCAGCGGGTCGACCGGGTCGCGCTCGCCGAGCGGCGTGCCGGACATCGGCGCCAGCGCGTTGACGGGAACGCTCTCTGGCTGAGGGTCGAGATTCGCCAGCGTCGTCAGCAACGAGCAGCGATCGTCGAGCGACTCACCCATTCCGATGATGCCGCCGCAGCAGACAGTGATGCCTGCCTTGCGAACTGTCTCCAGCGTCTTCAACCGATCATCGTACGTACGGGTGCTGATGATGGACTTGTAGAACGATCGCGACGTGTCGAGGTTGTGGTTGTAAGCGGTGAGCCCGGCCGCAGCCAGCCGCTCGGCCTGCGGCGGCGTCAGCATCCCGAGCGTGGCGCAGGCCTCCATCCCGAGCGCGCGCACGCCGCGCACCATCTCCAACACCTCGTCGAACGCCGGTCCGTCCTTTACCTCGCGCCAGGCGGCGCCCATGCAGAAGCGGGTGGCCCCGGCCGCCTTGGCCTTGCCGGCGGCCTCCAGCACCTCGGGCGTCTTCATCATCCGCTGCTTTTCGAGGCCGGTGTCGTAACGCGACGACTGTGAGCAGTAGGAGCAATCCTCGGGGCAGCCGCCGGTCTTGACCGACAGGAGCGAGCAGAGCTGCACGTCGGCTGCGGGATGATGCTCGCGATGGACGAGCTGCGCGCGCAGGACGAGATCGGGAATCGGCAGGTCGTGAATCGACCGAACCTCGGCAAGCGTATAGGGGTTCGGCCGGGTCAAGCGTGCGTCTTCTATCATGATTTCCCCGGGATGCCCGGGCTAATTCACCCGCCGTAAAACGATGAGAACTCGCACGGTTAGCCAGCGTGCCGGGTCCCGTTCTTTGGCCAGCGCGGCCGTGGCGGCGCCCTTGGCGGCCGCGTCGGGTTTGGTCGGGGCGCCTGGATACCAGAGACCGTCGGGATTCTGGCGTCCGCGCACGTAGGCCTCGGCGGTGCGCACGCCCGAGTTCTCCTTCCCGAGCCCGACCGCGGTGACGCCGTCGAGCGCGTCGAGCACGTCCGTCCAGAAGCGCGGCTCGCCGATCTGCTCCCAGAAGGCGGGCGCCTTGCGGTCGGGGTAGCGATCCGGTTGCAAGAACCTGGTGGCGAGCAGCTCGGCGGCACGGCGCGCCTCGCGCGAGGTCCGGCGTGTCGGCGAGGAGGCGAACGCCCGCAGCGCCATCCCCGTGACGAGGTGACTCGACGGGCGCGCGGCGGAGTCGGTGCGGACGCCGCGCCAGGCCCAGCCACCGTCCGCCTGCCGGTTGGCGAGCAGGTAGCGGAATCCGCGCTCGACGCGCGGATCGTCGTCGAAGCCGGTGCGGCAGAGCACCGAGAGAGCCCAGCCGTGGAAGTGGATCGCCACGGTCTTGGGGCGCGCCTCGAGCGTCTCGCCGAGCGCCAGATCGCCGATTCCTCCCTCGGAGTCCTGCGATCCGAGCAGCAGATCGGCGGCGCGGGCGACCGGTTCCTCCGACCTCCGCAGACCGTAGTCGGCCATCCGCTCGAGCGCGCGCAGGGTCGCCACCGCGCGGGCGAACTTCGCCGGTCCCAGCGTCTTCTCCGGCGGCTTGGCGGCAAATGCCCCCTGCTTGTCCTGTTTGCGCAGGAAGGCTTTGACCTCGGGGTAGGTGAGGATCTCCTCTGCGCCCGGCGCCTCGTCGTCGTCGATCAGATCGCGGCGCACCCGCGACACCAGCGCGTCGCTCCCCTCGCGCAGCAGGATCGGCACCGGATCACGACCGAGGCGCGCGCGCCAGCCCGACGGAAACCTGGGCGGTGCTCCCGGCGGCGGCGCGGGCGTGAGGCGGTTCATCTTCCGGAAGGGTATCGCAAAAAACCGACCTGCGAACCGCGAGAGCGAAGTTTTTCAAGAGATTTCGGCCCTCAGTCGGCAGGACCCCCATAAGCCGGGAAGAGGCCGGGAAGACGCCGCGTTCCGATGCTCGTGCACGGTCGTCGTTGCGCGCCGGCCGCTTCCAAGTAAAACTCTTACCGCTTTCAACGTCACGAGCGCGGATGCATCCCGAACGCCCCCCGAAGCAACAGGCTTTTTTGGCGCTCCTGAAAGAGGGGTCGACCTCACTGCATCTCGACGCCCGACGGCCGGGGGTGGTGGTGCCCGACGCCTTTCGCCAGGACGCGCACCTGATGTTGCAGTACGGCTACGACCTGGCGATCTCGATCCCCGATCTGGAGGTCGATGAACATGGGGTTCGCGCGACGCTCTCGTTTTCGCGCACCCCGCAGGTCACGGTGATCCCCTGGACGGCCGTTTACGCGATTGCCAGCGTGGACGGGCGCGGGGTCCTCTATCCCGAGGACGTGCCGGGTGACGTATCGGTCATGGCCGGAGGGGAGCCAGGGGAAGCCTCGGAAGCGCCCGAGCCGGTTCCGGCGGAGGTCGCGGCCATGGCCGGTAGCAAGACCGGCAGCAGCAGCGACGCTGCTCCTGCGGGGAGCCTGCGTCGCCTGCGGTCCATCCCCGCGCATCCGGAAGCCGAGCTGGCGGAGCCGCTGGCCGTCCGCCGCCGTCGCCGCCCCCAACTCCGCCTCGTGAAATAGCCGCTTCGGCGACGCGCCGTCGCCGACTCTCGCGACTATTCTCGGACGACCGCGTCTCCCAGGAACTTGGCCAGCTCGTCGTGGTGCGCGCGGGCGTCCTCGTAGCCCATGCGCGCGACCTCAGCAGCGTAAAGCCCGTCAAACAGGATGTACGACAGCAGGTCGGCTTCGTCGGCGCCGCGCGCGGTCGCCAGGCGTCGCAGCAGCTGGATCCCGGCGCCGCCGCCGCTCCCCTTGAAGCGCCCGGAGCGGGCCACCTGGCCGGCGATCTCCCCGAGATCGCCCGACGGCCGGATCATGTATTCACCGACGACGCGGTAAGGGGCGCCGCGCATCTTCGTGACGACCTCGTCGAAGCGGGCCTGATGCTCGGGGTCGCCGACCGCGCGCACCGCCTCGATGACGGCGTTGAAGCGGCGCAAGCGATCGAGGTCGTAGTCGATGTGATCCAGCAGGAACGCATCCAGGATCTTGCCGACCAGAAAAGCCGCGCCCGGGAACGGCATTGACTCCTCGGGGACGTCGGCGGCGGGGGCCGGTTGCTGGCGGAGGCCGATGACCAGGACCTTGTCGGCGCCGAGGCGCAGCGCCGGCGACAGCGGCGTGTTCTGGCGGAGGCCCCCGTCGCAGAAGAACCGCTCGCCCACGCAGATGGCGGGGAACAGAATCGGAAGCGCCGCCGACGCCAGCGCGTGCTCGGCGCCGATGGTGACCGACTGGGCGCGCACGAAGGGGTCCTTGCTCCAGTTCGAGGCCGGCTTGTCGCGCGCGCTCTGCAGGAACACGACGGTCTTGCCCGAGCCGATGTCGGTGGCGGTCACGGACAGTGACTCCAACTTGCCGTCCCGGATGTTGGGGCCGATGCGGTTCCAGGGGATGAGGCGGCGCACCACCCGTTCGAGCTGCTGGGTCTGCACGATGCCGCCCAGATGGCGCTGCCCCTCGACCTCCTCGATGTGCCCGCTGCCGAGCAGCGTGGCCGGGGCCCGCATGAACTCTTTCACGCCGAAGCTGACCATCTCCTCGAGGACGAAGCTCTCCCAGCGGTCGACCAGGATGCGCCCCTGCTTGTCGGCGATGTCGGCGGTGGCGGCGAAGAAGCAGGCGTGAATCGCCCCCACCGAGGTGCCGCAGATGATGTCGAACTGGACCTGGCCGCCGAGATCGCCGGCCAGATCCTCGCGGATGTAGCGCATGACGCCCGCCTCGTAGGCGCCGCGGGCACCACCACCAGACAGCACTAGAGCTACCCGGGGACGGTTGCCGCGTTGTCGCGGTCGCGTCGGTACGCTCATCCGATCATTTCAGATTAAGCGAGTCACGCTTCGACGCAAGTGTTCGCTTCACCCGTCTCCACCCCTTTGGGGCATGTTTGCGGAGATTCGGGCGTCGCGATATTGACAACTCAGCGTGAGCGACCAGGCGAGCGCGCAAGGAAAGGATGGCGGGAAGCGGTTCGGCGCCTGGCTATCCACATTGTCCACATTGTCCACCCTGCGCGCACCTCGGACCTGGACGATCGTTGGCTGTGTCGCCATCGCCTTCGCCCTCGCGGCGCCGATGATCGTCAGCCTCGATCGCCTCGGCACGACCGACGACTGGCGCCACTTCTCGATGTTGTGGGAGGCGGCGCGCGTCGCGCTCACTGACTTCCACCAATTTCCATCCTGGAACCCGTACCACTGCGGCGGGCTCGTTCTCTATCAGCATCCCGAGTCGCCGTTCCCGGGGCCGCTCTTCCTGCTGACCTATTTTTGGCTGCCGACGGCGGTGGCCATGAAGGTCTGGATCCTCGCGCATCTCATTTGCGGCACGTTGGGCGCGCGGGCGCTCGTCGCCGACCGCGGCGGGAACGCGGCCGAGCAGCTCCTGGGCGCGGCGGTGATGGCGGCCTGTGGTTTTTTTGCCGAGCACATCGGCGGCGGTCACCTGTCGTTCACGCCGTTCCTCTACCTGCCGTTGATCCTCTGGGCGTTTCGACGGGCAATCAGATTCGGGAACCCTGGGAGGGGTCCCAAACCCGTCGATCTTGACGGGAACCCTGGGAGGGTTCCCAAACCCTCCCGCGACGGACTTCGCCGGGCAGAGCCCGGCTCCGTCCACGCGATCGACGTTCGCTATGCCGTCGTGGTGGCCGGGCTGTTTGCGGTGACGGTTCTCGAAGGGGGGACTTACCCGGCGCCGCTCATGGCGGTCGCGCTGGCGGCCGAGTGTCTGGCGCGGCTCGGGTCGGCGGACGATCGGCGTGGGATGGCGCGTGCGGTGCCACTGATCGCCCTGCTGTTCGTGCTGCTGGCGGCGGTGCGCCTCTTGCCGGCGCTTCACTACCTGTGGGAGCACCCGCGCCTCGAGCCGCTCGACGACGGTCTCGGGATCGGCGAGGTGTTCTCGTTCTGGACGACCCGCACGCATGGGCGGCGGATGCTCGGGCACGGCTATGTTTGGCCCGAGTACGACGACTACGTGGGCCTCGTGCCGGTCGCGCTCATGCTGGCCGGGGTCCTGGTCGCGGTCTTCGCGCGCGATGCCGCCAGGCGCGAGCGGCGGATCGATCTGGCCGTGTTCCTCGCGCTGGTCTGGTGCGCGCTCGGTAGGATTCACGGCCCGGCGCTGGCGGTGCTGCTGCACGCGCTGCCGGTGTTTCGTTCGCTGCGCGTCCCCTCGCGGTTCCTCGGTCCCGCGATGGTCGGGTTCGGATTGCTCGCGGCGGGCGCGCTCGCCGTGGGTCGCCGGACTCTGGAGGTGCGAGGTCCGCGGCTGCTGCGTCTGGCGCTGGCGCTCGAGCTCGCCCTGGTCGTCGGCGTGGCGGTCGACATCTGCCTCACCAATCAGCGGGTCATCCAGCAGGGGCTCGATCCGCGGATGCCGCAAACGCAGGCCAGCGCTGACTTCTTTCAAAATACGGGTGCCGACTACAGCCGCCTGCCCACCTTTCCGGTCGACGGTTTCGGAACGCGCGTCTGCTACGTGGCACTCGAATGGAAGCCGGCGCCCGGAATCACCGACGGGCGCGGGGCGCAGGCGCGGCTCGAACCCTCCGCCGCCGGCAGCGTGGTCGAGACGAGCTGGTCGCCCAACCGCCTGGAGCTCGACGTCCGACTGGATGCTCCGGCCACGGTGATCATCAATCAGAACTACGAGACCGGCTGGCGCGTGAGAGACGGCGACGCAACGGTGGGGGCATATGTCGTTCCCCAGCGGCGCTTCTGGGATATCCGCGCACGTTCGGCCGGGCTGCCCAAACTGCCGGCGAAGGGGGCGATCGGTCTTCTGGCCGTGGCGCTGCCCGGCGGCGCCCGCCATCTGGTGCTGGTTCACCGGCCTCCTTGGTTGTTGGCGGGCGGCTTTCTGTCACTCGTCGGCGCGGCGCTGGCGGCGATGATCCTTCGCCGCGCGCGTCGCTGAGCGCGCGCGAAGCTGATATCCTGATCTCATGGGCGCCCCCTCGATCACGCTGTCGCCCGGCGGCGGGTTTCTCCTCGAGCCGACCGGATCCGTCACCATCTTCACGCCGGAGATGCTCTCCGAAGAGCAACGCATGATGAAGCAGACGGCCGACGACTTCATCATGAAGGAGGTCATGCCGCGCGTCGCCGACATCGAGTCCAAGAAGCCCGGCGTCATGCGTGGCCTGATGCAAAAGGCTGGCGCCGTCGGCCTCTTGGGGCACGACATCCCCGAGGCCTACGGCGGTCTCGGCGGCGACAAGACCAGCTCCAGCCTCATCACCGAGGCGGCCAGCCGCCAGGGCTCATACGCGGTCAGCTTCGGCGCCCACGTCGGGATCGGGACGATGCCGCTCGTTCACTTCGGCACCCCCGCGCAGCGACAGAAGTATCTCCCCAAGCTGGCGTCGGGCGAGATGATCGCCGCCTACGCGCTGACCGAGCCGGGCTCGGGCTCGGACGCGCTGGCGGCCAAGACCAAGGCGGTCAAGTCGGCCGACGGCACCCACTGGAAGCTGACCGGCTCGAAGCTCTACATCACCAACGCCGGCTTCGCCGACCTCTTCACGGTGTTCGCCAAGGTCGACGGCGAGCAGTTCACGGCCTTTCTCGTCGAACGCGACGCGCCGGGGCTCACCATCGGGCCTGAGGAGCACAAACTCGGCATCCGCGGCAGCTCGACCTGCCCGCTGTTTCTCGAGGACTGCACCATCCCGATCGAGAACGTGCTCGGCACCATCGGCCAGGGGCACAAGATCGCCTTCAACGTCCTCAACATCGGGCGATGGAAGCTGGGGATCGGCGCCGTCGGCGGCGCCAAGTACTGCCTCGAGCTGGGGGTGAAGTTCGCGCGCGAGCGCAAACAGTTCGGCAAGCCGATCGCCGAGTTCGATCTCATCCGCAAGAAGATCGGCGAGATCGCCATGCAGACCTTCGTCGCCGAATCGATGGCCTTCCGGACGGCGGGGCTGCTCGACGCACGGGCGCACCTGATCGATCCGGCCGATCCACAGGCGCAGAAGAAAGAGATCGACGCCATCGAAGAGCACAGCATCGAGGCCTCGATCATCAAGGTGTTCGGCTCGGAGATCTTGCACGCGACGGCCGACGAGACGCTGCAGATCTTCGGCGGCGCGGGCTACATCGAGGACTACCCGATCGAGCGGGTGAGCCGCGACGCGCGCATCAACCGGATCTTCGAGGGGACCAACGAGATCAACCGCCTGCTCGTCCCGGGGACGATGCTCAAGCGCGCGCTCACCGGTCGGCTGGCGCTCATGAAGCTGGTGGGCGAGGTTCAGCAGGAGCTGGCCGATCCGATCAAGATCGATCGCCGTCCGCTGGATGGTCCGCTGGGGCGCGAGCGCAAGAAGTGCGACTACGCCAAGCGCGCCATCGCCTACTCCGCCTCGCTGGGCGTGCAGAAGTACATGCAGGCGATCTCCGAGAAGCAGGAGCTGCTGGGCGCGCTCGCCGACGCGCTCATCCTCACCTTCGGGATGGACTCGGCGATTTCACGGACGCTGCAGCTGATTGCCGACAAGGGTGAAGCCGCGAGTCAGATTCCGCTCTGCATGACCCAGCTCTTCGTGGCTCGGGCGCACGAGCAGGTCTTCGACCTCCTGCGCGAGATGCTGATGTGGATGTCGCAGGACGAGGAGTGGGGCCGCGAGATCCGCGACATCAACACCTACTACAACCTCGATCGCGTCAACACCTTCTCCCTCCGCCGCAAGATCGCCAAGCACGTCATCGAAGCCGGCGGCTACGCCCTCTAGCCACTCGAGGCGCGGCGATTCAAGGGATCCGCTTCCAGCTCGGCTTGAAGGCGGCGGAGTAGGTCGGGGGGCCGTCGGAGATGACGTAGTCGACGCGGCGGTTGCGTGGCTCGTCGACGTTGTCGGCGGTCTTCACCTCGGGTGACGTCTCGCCGAAGCCTTCGAACGAGATGGGCAGCTTCACGCCGCGCTTGCGGAACCAGCTGGCGATCGAACGCGCGCGATCCTGCGACAGCTTGAGGTTGTGCGCCGCGCTCCCCACGGTGTCGGTGTGGCCGGCGATGTAGAGCGTGATGCCGGGGTGCATACGGCCGTGCGCCTGGTCCTTGGCCAGCACCTCGCCGAGCTTGGTGTAGGCCGCCTCCAGCTTGGGCGTCTCCGGCTCGTCGATCTCCGCCGAGCCGGTCTTGAAGTTGACGTCCTCGTGCGGGATGGGGACGAACCAGGGGGCGATCTCGACGCCGACCCAGGACCCCTGCGCGTCGTAGGCGTGCACCTCTATCCTCGCCACGGCCGCGTCGCTGGTCGGCGTCCAGGTGACGATCAGCGGCGCGCCGGGCGGGCGCCCGGTGAAGTCCTGCTCCTCGTCGGCGATCACCGCCTCGGATTCGGCGTAGACCTGGATCTTCACCTTGCCGGCCGGGTGGGACATCTTCACCTCCAGCCGGTGCTGCTTGAGATCGACCTTGCTCTTGTCGACCTGCACCTTCAGCGCTGCCGGCGCCGCGCTCGCCGGCGAGCCGAGCACCAGGACGGCGACGACCACGGTCACCGCGGCGAGTCCGGACCGAATCACGGCCGCATGCTACCACTTTGCGCGTCGGATACGGCAGAGCCGGGCCTCGCAGCCAGACTGACGTCGGCTGCGGGGCGTATGTCGGGGCGTGGTAGCGTTTGCGGCGTGAGGCCTCGTTCGACGCCCGCCTTCTTGCTCGCCGTGCTCGCTTGGTCGATCGGCTGCGCGACCGGGCCGCGGCCGCTGGTCGATTCGGGCTACGCCGCGCGCGCCTACACGCCGGGGCGCATCGCCGTTCTCCCCCCCGACGTGTTCGTCGTGCTCGATCAGATCGGTGACAACGATCCGGTGAAGTCGGCGGCGCTCGGCCAGGCTGTCTCCGCCGAAACGGTGCGCGCCATCGACCGCTCCCTGCGGAGCCGCGGCTACGACGTCAATCTGTTGCCGCGATGGGACGGTGTCTTTGGTCCCGACGGAGCTCCGATTCCGGGAGGGGAGGCCCTCGAGGGGCTCGCACGCAGCATCACCTCTTTCGCCAGCAGCCCCGACGGGGCCCGAGCGGGGGCGATCGCTGCCCCTCCGGTCGTTGCTCCCGAGCTGGCCGCGCAGGTTGGCGCCGCGACCGGGGCGGACGCGGTCCTCTACGTCAACGTCAAGGGCGTGGTCACGACGCCTGGGCGGCAGACCGCGACGATCCTGACGGCCGTCTTCATCGTGGTGATCGTGGCGGCAATCGTCATCGCGCTCGCCTCGCAAAAAGGGGGCGGCGGGGGCCACGGCGGCGGCGGATCGGGCGGGTCTCACGCCGCCGGCACCGCCGGTGGCTGGCGAGCAGCGCCCCCGGCCGGAGGATCGTCCCTCCGACCGTCGGGTTGGCACGGTGGCGGCGCGCCGACCACGATGTCCGCGCCACGCGCGACCTCGCTCGCGGCGCGTCCCGGCGGCGGTTGGCGCGGCGGCCGACCGCCCCTCGGCGCGCCGCGCGGCGGTCCCGTCTATTTCGGCGGAGGCCTCAATCTCTTCCTCGTCGTCCCGCTCGACGAGCCGATCTATACCCACGACGGCAGCATCGCCTACGACGATCCCGTGTTTCCCGGCGACGAGCTCTACGTCTCGATGACCCTGGTCTCGACCTATGACGGACGCGTGCTCTGGCACGCGCGCGACGCGCTGGATCTGGAGGCGAACAACCCGGCCCACGTCGATCGCATGGTGCAGGACTTCATGGACACCCTCCCCCCGGCGCTGCCGCCGACAGGGGCCGCGCCGCGCCCGTGAGCGACGACGAGCGTTCTGCGGTCGCGCCGTCGCCCACGGACGCGGCCGGGCCGACCATCCGCCAACCGCGCGGCATCTACCTCCTCTTCACCGTCGAGATGTGGGAGCGCTTCTCGTTCTACGGGATGCGCGCCATCCTGGTGCTGTTCATCGCCGATAGCGCGCGCGGCGGGATGGGCTGGTCGCCGGCGACTGCCAGCCGGCTGTTCGGCCTTTACGGGTTTTTCGCCTACGCGCTCCCGGTCGTCGGCGGCTATATCGCCGACCGGTTTTGGGGAACTCACCGCTCGCTGGTGGTGGGCGCCGTCGTCATCGCGGCGGGGCACTTCTCCATGGCGGTGCCGACCACGCCGACGTTCTTTCTCGGGTTGGCGCTGGTGGCGATCGGGACCGGCTTCTTCAAGGTCAACGCCTCGACGATGGTCGGCCAGCTCTACCAGCCGGGAGATCCGCGCCGCGACGCCGGCTTCACGATCTTCTACATGGGCGTCAACGTCGGCGCGCTCGTCGGCCAGATCGCCTGCGGCTACCTCGGCGAGAGCCCCCGCTGGGGGTGGCACTACGGCTTCGGCGCCGCCGGCGTCGGAATGTTGTGCGGCCTCGCGTTCTACCTGAAGTTCAAGCCGCGCTATCTGGCAGGTATCGGCGACCCCCCTCCCCGCACGGCCGCGGCAGCGCGCGCGGCGTCCGAGCCGCTGACGCGCGAGGAGCGCGACCGGATGGCGGCGCTGGTGGTGATCATGCTCTTCACCATTCCGTTCTGGCTCGCCTACGAGCAGGCCGCCTCCTCGATGAACTTCTTTGCTGAGCAGCGCACCGATCGGATGGTCCACGGGTTCCAGGTTCCGGCCTCCTGGTTCCAGTCGGTGAACCCCGGCGTGCTGATCGTCGCGAGCCCGCTGTTCGCGGCGCTCTGGACCGCGCTCGGTCGTCGCCGGCGCGAGCCGAGCACGCCGGCGAAGATGGCGGCGGCGCTGGTCCTGCTCGGTATCGGGTTCGTGTTCATGGTGGCGGGCGCGCGGCGAGGTGACGGTGGCGCCCTCGTGAGCCCCTGGTGGCTGGTGGCCGCCTACGCCTTTCACACCTTCGGTGAGCTCTGCCTGTCGCCGATCGGGCTGTCGCTGGTGACCAAGCTGACGCCGGTCAAGTTCGCCGCCCTGACGATGGGTCTCTGGTTTCTCTCGACGGGGATCGCCGAGCTCCTGGCCGGGCAGATCGCTGCGATCACCGACAAGGTGGCGCGCGGCGAGCTGTTTCATCTGTTTGGCGGGCAGGCGGATTTCTATTTCATCTTCGTGGCGCTGTCGGCGGCAACCGCGCTGGCGCTCGTGGCGGTTTCCCCCTGGCTTCGCCGGCGCATGCACGGTCTCGATTCGTGAAGCTCGTCGCGGTCGCCCTCTGCCTGCTACTGTCTTCGATCGTGAGCGGCGCACCGGCCGATCCCTACCGCTGGTTGGAAGATGGCGACGCACCCGCGGTCGCGCGCTGGACCGAGGCGCAGAACGCTGCGACCCGGAAGGCGCTCGACCACCTTCCGGCGCGCGCGGCGCTGGAAGAACGCCTGGGACGGCTCTATGCGACAGGCTCGCTCGGCGCGCCGGTGTCACGGCCGCACGTCAAAGGCAAAGAGCGTCGCTATTTCTATACCCGCCGCGACGGGGCGCAGAACCAGGCGGTCCTCTACGTGCGCGACGGCCTTCACGGCGCCGATCGCCCGCTCGTCGACGTGAACCGGGAGCGCACCGATGGCACGCGCGCGCTCGACTGGTGGTTCCCCTCCGACGACGGCAGACGCGTCGCCTACGGCGCTTCCGACGACGGCAACGAGGAGTCGCTGCTTCGCGTCCGCGACGTCGAGAGCGGCCAGGACGTCGGCGATCAGATCCCGCGTACGCGCGCCTGCTCGCTCGCCTGGCTGCCGGACGGCAGCGGTTTCTACTACACGCGCTACCCGAAGCCGGGAGAGGTGCCCCCCGGCGAGGAGCCGTACCACCGCGGCGTCTTCTTCCATCACCTCGGAAACGATCCGGCGCACGATCTCAAGATCTTCGGCGACGGTCGCGATCGCACCGACTGGCCCGGCGTCGATCTTTCGCCCGACGGTCGCTGGCTGGTGGTCAGCGTCTCGCAGGGGTGGACCAAGAGCGAGGTGCATCTCTACGACACGAATTTCTCCCCGTTTGCGAGGGGTGCTCCCAAGCCACCGATCGCCTTGGCGGCCGGCGAGGACGCGCGTTTCGACGTCATCGAGGCGCTCGATGACCGCATCTACCTTCTCACCACCAGCGGCGCTCCACGCGGGCGGATCTTCGCGGTCGATCCCCAGCAGCCGGCGCGCGCCCACTGGCACGAGGTCGTTCCACAGGGGGAAGACGTCCTCGAGCGCGCGGTCTATTTCCACGGCGGCCTCGCCGTCGGTTTTCTGCACGACGCCGCTGCGCGCCTCTCTCTCTTCGACCTGGGGACCCCCAAAGGGTCCCCACCCCCCGCCGCGAAGGATTCCGCCGGGGTGCACCCAGCTCCGCCCGCGCGAGACAACGGCGGCGCGCGACGTGAGGTTCCGTTGCCCGGGCTCGGTGCCCTGACGGCGCTCTCCGGTGCGCGTGACGTCGCCGAGCTGTTCTACGGGTTCACCGGCTTCTTCGCGCCGACCACCATCTTCGACGTCCAGCTGGGCGCCGCGCCCAATAGCGTCGTCTGGCGCGCGCTCGAGGCGCCGGTCGATCCAGCGGCGTTCGAGGTGGAGCGGGTGATGGTCAGCTCGCGCGACGGCACCCGGGTGCCGCTGTTTCTCGCCCATCGCAAGGGGTTGCTGCGCGACGGCACCCACCCTGCCCTGCTGACGGGATACGGCGGCTTCGACGTCAACATGCTGCCGACCTGGACCCCTTCGGCAATTCCCTTCCTCGAGAGCGGCGGGATCTACGCGCTGGCGATCCTGCGCGGCGGCGGCGAGTACGGCGAGAGCTGGCACCGCGCCGGCATGCTCGCCAACAAGCAGAACGTCTTCGACGACTTCATCGCGGCGGCGACCTGGCTGGTCGCAGAGCGGGTGACGGCGGCCGATCGGCTGGCGATCTCCGGTGGCTCCAACGGTGGCCTCCTGGTCGGCGCCGCATTGACCCAGCGCCCGGAGCTGTTTCGCGCCGTCATCTGCGGCGTGCCGCTGCTCGACATGCTCCGCTACCATCTTTTCCGCATCGCCGCGCTCTGGATCCCCGAGTACGGCTCGCCCGACGATCCGGTGGCGGCCCGCTGGCTCGCCGCCTACTCGCCGTATCAACACGTCCGCGACGGCGTGAAGTACCCCGCGGTCTTCTTGCACACCGCGGCGTCGGACACGCGGGTCGATCCGATGCACGCCCGCAAGATGGCCGCGCGGCTGCAGGCGGCGACCGCCAGCGGCCTCCCCGTTCTGCTTCAGGTCGAGAGCAAGGCCGGGCATGGCGCCGGAAAGCCACTCCGCAAGGTGATCGCCCAGCTCGTCGACGAGTGGAGCTTCTTGTTCGCGCAGCTCGGAATCTCCTACAACGAGGTAAGAACGCCGTGAAGAAGACCCGCGTCATCATCCTGTTCGGCGGCCGCTCGGCCGAGCATGAGATTTCGATCCTGTCGGCGCGCAACGTGCTCGGTGCGCTCGATCGCAAGCGGTTCGAGCCGGTCCTGGTCGGCATCGATCGCGCCGGACGCTGGCACCGGGAGTCCGAGCGGACGCTGGCCGGCGCGACCGGCGATCCACGCGCGCTGGCGCTCGATCCCGCCGCGCCCACCGTCAGCATCGAACAGGGTCTGGTCGCCGGCGGCGTCGGCCAACTGAGCGGCGTCGACGAAGAGGTCGTGGTGTTCCCCGTCCTGCACGGCACCTTCGGCGAGGACGGTACGGTGCAGGGGCTGCTCGAGCTGGGCGACGTCGCCTACGTCGGCGCCGGCGTGCTCGGCTCGGCGATCGGGATGGATAAAGACGTCGCCAAGCGCCTCCTGCGCGACGCCGGCATTCCGGTGGTCGACTTCACGGTCGTCAACGCCGCGGCGTTCGCGCGCGATCCTGAGGCGGCGTTGGCCGGCGCCGCCAGGCTCGGCTGGCCGCTCTTCGTCAAGCCGGTCAACGCCGGCTCGTCGGTAGGTGTCTCGCGCGTCAACGGACCGGAGGGTCTGGCGCCCGCGGTGCGGACGGCGCTGGCGTTCGATCGCAAGGTGCTGATCGAACGGGCGGTCGACGCGCGCGAGATCGAATGCGCGGTTCTCGGGAATGATGATCCGGTGGCTTCGATCCCAGGCGAGATCCTCGTGCATCACAAAGACGGTTTCTATTCGTACGACGCCAAATATGTCGATCCGAGCGGCGCGAGCTGGAAGATTCCCGCCGATCTTCCGGCCGCGACCTCCGCCCGCGTCCAGACGCTGGCGGTCGAGACCTTCCGGACGCTCGAGCTGGCGGGCCTCGCCCGCGTCGACTTCTTCCTTTCGCGGCAGGACGGTGCCCTCTACGTCAACGAGGTCAACACCCTCCCCGGATTCACCGCCGTCTCGATGTATCCCAAGATGTGGGAGGCCTCGGGCCTGTCACAAGAAGCGCTCCTCACGCAACTTATCGAGCTCGCCCTGCAAAGGTGGAGGGCCCGTCGCACCATTAGTACAGGAGGGGATGCGAACCGCCGCCCATGACGATGCATCAAGAATTATTGTTTTCCGTGTATCCAAGGCGGGTGTGAGTCGTACATAGGGTCGTGGATCAAGAAATTGGTACAGCGAAAAGAAGCGTCGGACGTCCCTCAAAAGCGCAGCCGTTTCGCGCTTTTGTGGTCAATCTGCTGCTCAAGCAGCCCAATTTAAGATCGCTGGAGATTGTCCGGCGCGCCCGTGATGCCGGTTACGAAGGGGGGAAGAGCGCCTTCTATTCGCTGATCGCCAGCGTTCGGCCGCGCCGGAGCCGGCCGCTCGGCGAGCACGACAAGGTGCCGGGCGAAATCGCCCGCCACGGGTTCGGGCAAGTCGATCTCAAGTTCCGCGACGGCTCCGAGCGTTCGATGGCCTTCTTCGTCTCGCGGCTCGAGTACGCGCGCTTCACGATTGCCTCGATCGTCCCCGATCAGGGTCTCGAGACCTGCGTCCGGACACTGGTGGCGCACTACCGGTCATTCGGCGGCATCCCGCTGCTGGCGGCGTTCGATCGGGCGCGCCCTATCGGCATCGGCTCGGACAAGGATGGTCGCGTGCTGGAATGGGATCCGGCATTCGCCTACGCGGCGTTGCAGATCGGCCTGGGGGTCGAGGTGCGTGCACGGCGTGGCGCCGATCGCGGCCCGGGCACCAACCTCGGCAACTGGTTGAAGCTGGCCTTCTTCAAGGACGCGGCCTTCGTCGACGAGGCGGACGCTGCGCGCCAGCTGGCGATCTGGCTGCGCGAGCAGAACGACTTCCCGCAGGCGGACGCCGGGGGCAAGTCGCCGGCGGTGCTGCTGGCCGAGGAGCGCCAGCGGCTGCGGCCGCTCAAGATCGATCCGCAGGAGCTCGCGCTTCGGTTTCCGGTGCTGGTTGGCCCGCGCGGCGCCGTCATGCATGACGGTCAGGCCTACGCGATGCCGCCCGAGTCGGCCGGTCTGTCGGGCGCTTTGCATCTCTTCCCCGATCGCATCACCATCGTCGTCGGGCGCTACGAATCGACGCACGCCCGCCACCCGGCGGTGCGCCTGCTCGAGTCGGTCGCGCCGACGTCGGCATCGTCGTCGGCGTCTGGCAGCTGGGCACCGAGTGCCGCGATGCCGCTCGCCGCGGGCGCCCGCTAAGCCTGCGCGAGATCGACCACCCGCTACCCGCGCCCCATGCCGTAGTAGGTGAACCCGGCGGTGCGCAGCTCGGCTGGGCTCCAGACGTTGCGGCCGTCGAAGATCACCGGCTGGCGGAGCAGCGACTTGAGGCGCTCGAACGAGGGGCGTCGGAATTCGTGCCACTCGGTCACCAGCACCAGCGCGTCGGCGCCCTTCGCGCAGTCGTAGTGCGCCTCTTCGTACGCGATGCGGTCGCCGAGCTGCTTGCGCACCGCCTCGATCGCCACCGGATCCGACGCCGAGATCTTGGCGCCCGCTGCCAGCAGCTGCTCGATCAGGACCAGGGCGGGCGCCTCGCGGATGTCGTCGGTGCCCGGCTTGAACGCCAGCCCCCAGACGGCGATCTGCTTCCCCTTCAGATCGCCGCCGAAGTGCGCGAGGACCTTTTCGCCGAGTCGGCGCTTCTGCCGCTCGTTGACGGCGACCACGGCGTCCAGCACCTCCAGCTTGTAGCCGACCTCGCGGCCCGTGCTGATGGCGGCGCGAAGATCCTTGGGGAAGCAGCTGCCGCCGAAGCCAGGTCCGGCGAACAGGAACTTGGGGCCGATCCGGTTGTCCGAACCCATTCCCTTGCGAACGAGCTCGATGTCCGCGCCCAGGATCTCGCACAGGTTGGCGAGGTCGTTCATGAACGAGATGCGCGTCGCCAGCATGGAGTTCGCGGCGTATTTGGTCAGCTCGGCGGAGCGGCGATCCATCACCAGCATCCGGTCGGTGGTCCGGGTGAAAGGGGCGTAGAGCGCGCGCAGCGTCTCGATGGCGCGCTTGTCGCTGGTACCGACCACCACGCGGTCCGGCTTCATGAAGTCGTTGAGCGCGTCCCCCTCCTTCAAGAATTCGGGGTTCGAGGCAACGGCGAACTCGTGCTTGGTCCGGCTGGTGATGATCGCTTCGATCTTGTCGCCCGTGCCGACGGGGACCGTCGACTTGGTGACAACCACTGCCCAGCCGGTGAGCGCGTCGCCGACGTCGGCGGCCGCCTTCAGGATGTACGACAGATCGGCTGAACCGTCAGGGCCCGGCGGTGTCCCCACCGCCAGCAGGACCACCTCGGCGCCCGCCACCCCGGCCTTCACGTCGGTGGTGAAGGTCAGTCGCCCTTCGGCGGCGTTGTGGGTGACCAGCTTGTCGAGGCCCGGCTCGTAGATCGGCATGACGCCGCGCTTGAGGCCATCGATCTTCTGCGCGTCGAGATCGCAGCAGGTGACGTCGTTCCCCATGTCCGCGAACCCCGCCCCCGCGACCAGTCCGACGTACCCGGTTCCGATGACAGAAATCTTCATGCCGATCGCATACCATGAACCGACAATGGTGCCGAGCCACCCGAGCTACCGGTCGCCAACGCTTCCGATGCAGGCCAGCGTCATGCTTTTGGCCGCCGGAAGGTCGACGCGTCTCGGCGCCCTCGGTCTGACGTTGCCGAAGCCCCTGGTCCCGATCTGTGGCTACCCCGCCATCGCCTTCGGGCTGCGGGCGGCGGCCCGGGCCGGGGCGACGCGCGCCGTGGTCAACGTCTTCCATCGGGGTGATCTGGTGCGCGCGACCCTCGGCCAACGCGCCTCGGGGCTCGCCGTCCACTACTCCGTCGAGGCGGATCTGCTGGGGACGGGAGGTGGAATCGCCAACGCACGGGCGCTGCTCGGACCCGGGCCGGCGCTGGTCATGAACGCCAAGGTGGTCGCGGATCTGGATCTGCCGGCGCTGCTCGCGGAGCACGCCGCGCACGGCGCCACGGCGACGATGTTGTTGCGCGACGATCCGGACCCGCAGCGCTGGGGTGCGATCGGCGTCGACGCGACCGGGCGGGTGGTCAGCATCCTCGACGCGCGCTCGCCGCGTCCGCCCGAAGGGTCGGTGACGTTGCGAATGTTCACCGGCCTGCAGGTGCTGGCCCCCGCGCTGATGGACCGCCTGCAGCCGATCTTCTGTGACCTCATTCGTGACGCCTACGTCCCGGCGCTGCGCGACGGCGAGACGATCCGCGCGGTGACGCTCGGCGGCTACTTCGCCGAGCATTCGACGCCGGAGCGCTACCTGGCCGGCAATCTGGCGCTTCTGCGCGAGCCGAGCTTGCTGCCCGATCCGCCGGGGGCGCTTACCGGCGTCGATCCGGATGCGCGGGTGGCGGCCGAGGCGCGGATCGTCGGGCCGGTGCGGATCGCGGCCGGCGCGGAGGTTGAATCGGGCGCCGAGGTCGGCCCCGACGCCGTCGTCGACGCGGGGGCGCGGGTGGCGGCCGGCGCGCGGGTGCGGCGGGCGGTGGTCTGGTCAGGCGCGACAGCGACCGGCGACGTCTCCGACGCCGTGGTCACGACCTCCGGGGTCGTGGTGGTGGAGGCAGCCTAAGCCGCTTCGACGCGGACGGCGACGACGGTGATGTTGTCGACGCCGCCGTTCTTGTTCGCCTCGCCAATCAGCTTCTCGCACATGACGTCGAGGTCGTCCTCGCTGGTGGCAATCGCCGAGATCTCCTCGTCCTTGACCATTCCCGAAAGGCCGTCCGAGCAGAGCAGGTAGACATCGCCCAGCACCGGCTCCTCGACGTGCACGTCGACCTGCACGGTGTCCTTCATGCCGAGCGCCCGGACGATCACGTTCTTGTGCGGGAACGAGGCGATCTCGTCCGCCGAGAGGTTCTTCATCTTGATGTAGTCGTTGAGCAGCGAATGGTCCTCGGTCAGCTGCTTGAGCGCGCCGTCGCGCCGCCGGTAGAGCCGGCTGTCGCCGACGTGCCCGATGACCAGCGCCCGATCGGCGAACAGCGTCGAGACCACCGTCGTCCCCATTCCGTGGCAGCGCGGATCCTTCTGCGCCTGCTCGTGGATCTTGAGATTCGCCAGCTTGATCGCTGTGACCATTCGGTTGGTGTCGTAGCGGTTGCCATGGTCCATCTTGAAGGGCCAGGTCAGCTGCTGGTCGTCCTGCGTGGCCTTGAAAAATCCGACGATGGTGTCGACCGCCATCCGGCTGGCGACCTCGCCCGAGGCGTGACCGCCCATTCCGTCAGCGACGATTGCCAGCCGCTCGCTCTCGGGGAGATAGAACGCGTCCTCATTGTGGGCGCGCTTCATGCCGACGTTCGAATCGCCCGCAAACCGGACCCGCATGCCGTCCATGGGAAACGACGAGCTCATCGCGTGGAGTCCATGGTATCGCGCCCGGCGGAGAGGATCAACGCGTGGACGAAGCCGGGCTTTGCCCGGCGGAGTCCTCCGCGGGGGAGAGCGCGGGAACCCTTCGAGCTTCCCCGATCGCGGATGGTGCCGGGAGCTTGACGAACTCGATGTGGGGGCCGACGGAGATGGTCAGCGGACCCTCACCCTTATAGAGGTCACCGTCGATCGTGTAGGCCATGCTGCCGGACTTTGGGGTGATCTTCAGCGTCGATG
>Ga0209890_10000193_pt1 | contig 28528 bp, 18 predicted proteins | sample OrgsoiDNA2013049_FD_185799 | JGI IMG/M metagenome (GOLD analysis project Ga0209890, IMG submission 185799) | Permafrost soil microbial communities from the Arctic, to analyse light accelerated degradation of dissolved organic matter (DOM) -... | ecosystem: Environmental > Terrestrial > Soil >... | reverse complement strand
GCGGAATTTCAGCCGGTGCGAGTGTTTACCAAATTGTCGCGGCGGATCCCGTTCGGGGTAAGGACGTTTCTGGGAACCGATTTGCCGGGGATTGGGTTCAACGTGGTGTACCAGCGGCAGGAGGACGGAGTGTGGTTTCCCGCCACGTTCGGGACGGAGTTCCGAATTCACGTTCTCTTCTTTATTAACCGGGAGGTGTCGGTCTCGCTGGAAAATTCAGGGTTTCAGCATACGCACGTCGAGAGCAAGATGAAGGTGGTTGGGCCGGTAGAGTGAACAGGCGAAGTGTGTGATCTGCGCTTGCAGGCGATTGCGGAGAGTTCTGGAGCCGCCGAACCGCATAAAGAGCAACCCTCGTTCTTCGGGATCGTCCGCAACCGGTGAACCGTTATTGGGCGCTTGCCCGGCGCAGAATCTGGACCTCCATGGGGCGCAAGTTCACCCGAACCACGTGCAACGGCCCTTGTCCCGTTGAGCCGTCGACTTCCTGCACCGTTGCCGCTCCCTGGGCAATGGAGCGAACGGGTCCTGGAGCAATCGGGCCTGTCTGATTGCTGTACAAGACGGTAAAGACGTCGCCTTCGGCACTGAGCAAAATCTCCACGATGATCTCGAGTTGCTGCGGCTGCGTGGGATTGGTATTGGCGGCGACGAGAACCTCCTGATCGTTGAGAATGCGCGAGAAGGCGACGACGCCTTGAGGGAATCCGGAGACTGAGAAGGTTGAACCGTCTCCCGAAAGCGGACGAAAATAAAAGCGCCCATAACGCAGCGCCGACTGTTGTGCGCGCACGGCGGCGATCTGCTGAATGTGCTGGTAAAAGTCGCTCTGCTTGTCAAAGCCAGGGCCGCCCCACAGCGCTTCACGCACCGCCGGATCGCTGCCAGCGCCGTGCAATCCCTGCTCGGTGCCGTAATAAAGACAGGGGATTCCGGGCAGGGAGTAAAGGCAAGCCAGTCCGAGAATCACTTGATCGTCAAACTTCGTAGGGTCGGAAGGATCGACATAGCGAATGCGCTGTTTCACGTCGTGATTGTCGAGAAAAGTGACGAAGTAGCGGGTCGCGTCCCCATGGGAACTGAGCACATCGGCTTCCACGTTCTTTCGGTTTTGATACATGCCGACGACGGCGCTGGGCGGAGCAAATCCTTTCACGACGGGTTTGAGACTGTTGAACAGTGGATAGTCGAGCGCGGCGTCGACTCCGATCAGGTCGCTCTTGTCACTTGTGTTTCGTCCGATGAATGTCGCGATATCCTGCTCGGCGTTGGCATCGAAAACTTCTCCGAAGGTGAAGAAGTTCCTCTTGCCGATGCTCAGGGCAAACTCACGCATGGAGTTTCCGAAAAGGCGGGGAAGATCGCCCTTCAGGTAGCGAAGCGTATCGATGCGGAAGCCGTCGATGTCGAAGCGGGCGATCACGTACTGGTAGGCGCGAATCAGGAAGCGCTGCAAGTCTGGGTCGGCTGTCGTCATCTGCTTCAAAACACTGAAATCGCCGACGGTGTCGTCGCCATTGCCATCCGGAGTGCCCTGACGACGAAAGAACTGGTTCTGCTGCAGCTCCGATGGCCAAACCACCGCATCCGGTGACGGGTTGGCGATGGCTGCGACATCGGGGAAGTCCGGCCGCGCCGCGCCCGTTTGATCGCGCCACTGAACCGGTTGCGACGACGCGTGAAAGCTGGACTGCGAGCCCTGGTTGGCGATGCAGAACTGGTCCGCCGGATCGCATTGATACGCAAATGCGTTGCCCGTGTGGTTCAGCACGATGTCGAAAATGACGAGCAGGTCCTGCTGGTGGGCCGCATCCACGAGTCGGCGGAGTTCGTTGTCGGCGGTGGCGGGGTTGTCCGCGAAACGGGGTTCTGCGCTGATGAAGTTGTGAATGCCGTAGCCGTGATACGTATTGGGATCGAAGGAAAAGTTCTTGAGAACCGGACTGAGCCAGATGGCTCCAGCCCCGAGTTGTTGGATGTAGGGAAGTTGTTGCTGCACGCCAGCGAATGTTCCGCCCTGGAAGCCGAAGAAGTTCGGATCGTCGAATGGCTGATGAGCGGGAGGCGCGGAGGGGTTATTGAATCGATCGAGCATCAAGAAGTAAATCCAGCGGTCGCGCCAGTCTTGTGGCGAAGGGAACGGAGCGGCAGCTGGATTGAGCGGAGTGACGGCTTGGTCGAGAACAGACTGGAAATCTGCAGCGTACAGCGAGGTTGGCACAACGCACCTCCAGGAGGGTTATGAATTAAGGAGAGGTTCTGAAGGGGCCCAGCGAAATACTAACTCAGCCTAGCCTGCGTGCATAGCGCACATTCGTGACTGTTCGGAATATGGAACAGACACGCGGGAAAAACAAAACTCAGTCTCGCGGCTACCTGGTTCGGCGAACGGCGCGTAAATATTCTGAGATCAAGCGCCTGCTTCCATTTCTCTCGCCACATAAACGCCCACCCCGCGCTTTGTGAGGCGAACGCGGATCAGCCAGAAAATCAGCAATATCAGGGGCAGGATCGCCGGGACAAAAAGTATGTTTGTTCTGCGTAACCAGGCGGGAAACACTTGTTGCTGTCCCAGGAAGAAGGATCCTGTGGCGATAAACAGTCCGAAGCACATGCGCCAAAGATGTCGCACCAGACGTTGCCTCCCAGAAATACCTCCGCGCACGAGCATGCGAATGTCGCCCGCGGCAGCCAGCAGAGGCACCGAGCCCATGAAAAAGTACATCCCGATGGGAACTCCTGCTTGGGGGTCCGCCTGACCATTCGCCACTCGGATACCCAGAGTCAGCAGACTGGCTCCAATCGCCAGTGCCATCAGAAGCGCGCCCCAATCGAAAACGCTTGTCCCTTCATCCCTTCGCCTGCCAGCTAACCATGCCGTGGTCACCAGGTAAAACGTCAGAAGGCCGCCGAAAACATTGTTCATTTGATGTTTCATCAACGCCAGATACGACCCGCATGCTCCCATGATCAGCATGGATACGACAAATACGTCCCCAGCGACACGATGCCGGTGGGAGCCTTTGCGGAACGACATGGCAGCGGTTCCGGAGAGCAACCCTGCGATCCCGGCGCTAATGTGAAGAATCAATATGGACAAACGCATTGTTCCTCCTTTAGCCAGCCGTTCTTGCATGGCGCACTGTGGTCGCGAAGCTCTCGCGGCATTGGGGATTCTTTCTCTTAAGGTAAAGACGCAGGGCAGAGCGGATTATTACAGGCGGGCAAGGGGAAAGACATGGTGGTCCCGGCTATCGGGGCACGGCTCACGAGGCGTGGGATTCCAAGGAAGGGGCGGTCGTGCCCCACAAAGCAACTAGTCGCCGCTGGCGTGATTCTGCGAGGGAACCAGGACCAGGCGCGGGCGGGCCGGTTCGGGCCTGGAAGCGCGGCCGAAGGCGTTGAGGATGCAGATGACAGCGGCATAGGCGGCGAAAACGCCCAGGCTTACTGACGCGATCACGGTGACGAATAGAATGACGGGCATAAAAAACGAATTCACGTTTCAACCAACCTTAGCGAAGGGCTGTAATCAGATGCACGGCCCGGAAATCCGTATACCTAGTTTTCCTGTCGGTGCAGCGAGGGGAATCTTCAATCTAACCTGCGTTGACGCTCCCCGCTGTTGACGACTAAGATACGGAGTAGAGCTGTGCAATTCCACTTTCCAACAATTCTGGAACCCTGTCGACATTACGGAAGGGGCATGAACCCCGGCGAATGATGGCGATTACCAAGATTTCTGTCCGTGGCGCCCGGCAGCACAACCTCAAGAACATTGACGTTGAGATTCCGCGGAACGCGCTGACCGTGGTGACCGGGCTGAGCGGCTCAGGGAAGTCGTCGCTCGCTTTCGATACGATTTATGCCGAAGGGCAGCGTCGTTATGTCGAGACGCTTTCGGCCTACGCGCGACAGTTTCTGGATCAGATGGAACGCCCGGATGTGGATGCAATCGATGGACTTAGCCCGTCCATCTCGATCGAGCAGAAGACCACCAGCCGCAGCCCGCGCTCAACCGTTGGGACCATTACCGAGATCTACGACTATCTTCGCCTGCTGTTCGCTTCGATTGGAGTGCCGCACTGTCCTAAGTGCGGGCGGGCCATCAGCCGTCAGTCGGCCGATCAGATTGTCCAGCGGGTGATGGCGCTGACGCCAGAGGATCGCGTCATGGTGATGGCGCCGATCGTCCGCGGCCGCAAGGGCGAATTCAAGAAAGAGATGGAGACGCTCGTCAAGCACGGCTATACCCGGGCGCGCATCGACGGGGACCTGGTCAGCCTGGACGACGAGGCCTTAATCAATCTCGACAAGCGGAAGAATCACACGATCGAGGTTGTGATCGATCGGCTGCTGGTGAAGCCGGGGATCGAGCATCGTCTCGAAATGTCGGTAGGACTGGCGATGAAGCTGGCGGGCGGGCTGGTGCAGGTTGCGGTGGTCGGTGGCGACGAGCAACTTTATTCGGAGAAGCTGGCCTGTCCGGATTGCGGCATCAGCGTGCCGCAACTGGAGCCGCGATCATTCTCGTTTAACAGCATGTATGGAGCGTGCCAGGAGTGTCACGGGCTGGGCAGCAAGTACGATTTCGATCCGGCGAAGGTGATCAGCGACTGGTCGAAGCCGCTGCTGGATGGCGGGCTGGGGCCGGGATCGGCGTCGCAGAACTTGATTCACATGCTGCAAATTTCGGCGGCAGCGTATGGCATCGATTTGAACACTCCATTCGAAAAGTTTCCGGATAAGACGCAGGACTTTCTGCTGAACGGCGAACCCGGACGCGGCGGCAAAACTGGGTTCCACGGCATTTTCGGATATCTGAAACAGAATCTGGAGGAGTCAACCTCGGAAGGCTACCGCGACTGGCTGATGGATCACATGTCGGCGACGCAATGTCCGGCGTGCCATGGGAAGCGGCTGCGGCCGGAAAGTCTGGCGGTCAAGGTGAATGGGATGTCGATTGCCGACTTCACCGCCATGCCGGTGGCTCGGTCGCTGGTCGTGGCGCAGGGCATCAAACTGGTTGGGCGCGAGGCAGCGATTGCAGGGCGCGTCATGCATGAAGTGGTGGAGCGGTTGCAGTTCTTAAATGCGGTGGGATTGGGATACATCTCGCTCGATCGTTCGGCGGCGACCTTGTCGGGCGGCGAGGGGCAGCGGATTCGGTTGGCGACGCAGATTGGATCGAAGCTGCGCGGTGTGCTGTACGTGCTGGACGAGCCATCGATCGGACTGCACCATCGGGATAACGGGCGGCTGCTGACTGCGTTGGAAAATCTGCGCGATCTCGGCAACACCGTGTTGGTCGTGGAGCACGATGAAGAAACGATCCGGCGGGCGGATTATGTAGTCGACTTGGGGCCGGGCGCGGGGCGTCATGGCGGGAGTTTGGTCGCGCATGGGACGCCCGCGGAGATCATGAGTAATCCCAACTCGCTGACCGGAGCGTACATCTCGGGGCGCGCGTCGATTGAGATGCGGGTGGAACGGCGGCATGCGAACGGCGCTGCACTGACGATTCTGGGTGCGAAGGAGAACAATCTCAAGAATCTGGATGTTGCGTTCCCTTTGGGTGTGATGACCGTAGTGACCGGTGTCTCAGGATCGGGTAAATCGACGCTGGTGAATGACATTTTGTATCGCGCGCTGGCACGGCAGCTTTACCGGTCGCGCGAGAAAGCGGGCGAGCACAAGGCGATTTCCGGTGCGGAAAATGTTGATAAGGTCATCCGCATCGATCAGTCGCCGATTGGGCGGACGCCGCGGTCGAATCCGGCGACGTATACCGGGATGTTCACGCAGATGCGCGATTTCTACGCTATGCTGCCGGAATCGCGCGAGCGAGGCTACAAGGCAGGACGGTTTTCGTTCAACGTTTCCGGCGGGCGGTGCGAGGCTTGCCAGGGTGAGGGGCAGCGGCGCATCGAGATGAATTTTCTGCCCGATGTGTACGTGCTATGCGAGGTCTGCGGGGGGCGGCGATACAACCACGAAACCCTCGCAGTGAAGTACAACGGAAATTCCATCGCCGACTTGTTAGAAATGCCGGTCTCCGACGCGCTGCTGATTCTGGAGAACATTCCGCAGGTGAGGCAGAAGCTACAGACCCTGGTCGACGTGGGCCTGGGATACATTCATCTAGGGCAGTCGGCGGTAACGCTTTCCGGCGGCGAGGCGCAGCGCATTAAGCTGGCGCGCGAGCTAAGCAAGCGGCAGACGGGCAAGACTTTGTATCTGCTCGACGAGCCGACGACCGGGCTGCACTTCGACGATGTGAAGAAGTTGCTCGACGTGCTGCACCGGTTGACCGACCTGGGAAACTCGATCATCATCATCGAGCACAATCTGGATGTGATCCGCAATGCAGATTGGATCATTGATCTTGGCCCCGAAGGCGGCGAAGAAGGCGGACGGATTGTAGCCCAGGGCACGCCGGAGACGGTGGCGCGGGTGAAGAAGTCGTACACGGGGCAGGCGCTGGCGGGATATTTTGGCAAAACGGTTGTCGAGAAGCCTGTTCTCAGTTCTCGCTTGTCAGTTCTCAGTTGAAGGAAGTGTGTTTTGTCATCTTCTGACAATCCGCAGTTTGAGCCACAGCCGCTCGTGAGCGCGGAGCCGCATGCCCCCTTGGCACCGGCACCGATGCCGAGTGCGCCGGATCCTCTTGCACCGACCGACCTCACTCCCTTCCGAAGCGCAACGTTGCCGATCGAGAATCCCGTGTGGAACGGCTGGGATGTTCTCCTTATCGCGGTATTAACGTTCGTGACCATGGTTGTCCTACAGATCGTGGTCATTGCCGCCGCCCTGTGGCTGGTCTATCCGCACTCGCACTTTGGAATTGTGGCGCAGAAGCCCATCATTCTGCTGGTATCTCAGTTCCCGCTCTATATCGCAGTGGCGGCTTACATGTTTCTGGTGGTCGAGGGCAAGTATCACGCGCCGTTCTGGAAGGCGATTGCATGGAACTGGCCGGGATCGGAGTGGAAACTGCTGGGACTGGGAGCGGGGATGCTGGTCGTCCTCGGCCTGCTGGAAAACCTGCTGCCCATGCCGAAGGACACTCCGTTCGAGCATCTTTTTGACCGGCCGCGCGATGCCTACCTGCTCGCGATCCTCGCCGTTAGCGTAGGTCCCTTGATGGAAGAACTTTTCTTCCGCGGGTTTTTGTATTCGGTGGTAGCGCGACGTTGGGGTGCGGGGTGGGGAATATTCCTGGCCGCCCTGCCATTTGCTCTATTGCACCTGCAGCAATACGGCTATGCTTGGGGAGTTGTGCTGGTGATCTTCGTGGTGGGTGTGGTCTGTGGCGTGGTGCGTGCTCTGACTCGCTCAGTGGGGGCCAGTTTCCTGGTGCACGCGGGGTATAACGGGATGCAGATGCTCATTGCTGTAGTTGCGACTCAGGGTTTCCAGCACATGCCAAAAGCCCTGGCTCAGCTTTGCGCGCGCACCTTCTGAATTTGTAAATTCGTCTCTCTCCGCCGCACACTCTCACCTTTTCACGTATATTAATCCGACTGTCCCCGAGTGGTACGAAGTATGAGTGAACCCGTAGTGCCCAATCAGCGCGGAGCATCGAGGCCAAACACTGTGGCCGAGACGCTGCTGTCGCCCAGCATTCTGGAGGCGATCCCGGACGCCGTGGCGGCGGTGAACCAGCAGGGCGTCATTATCCAGGTCAACTCCCAGACGGAATCTCTGTTCGGCTACACGCGCGACGCTTTAATCGGTCAGAAGGTCGAGATACTGGTGCCCGAACAACAGCGGCCGGAGCACCGTCTGCATCGCGAGCACTTCCACCAGCAACCCAAGATTCGTCGCATGGGTTCTGGGCTTGATCTGTATGGTCGCCGTCGAGACGGATCACAATTTCCGGTCGAGATCAGCCTCAGTCCCGTCACGACCGGTGACGGAACGATGGTTCTGAGCGTTATTCGGGACATCAGCGATCGCAAGCGCATTGAAGAGGAATTGCGCCGCGCCCATGACGAACTCGACCGGAGAAGGAAACGTGAACTGCTCGACTCGCAAAACCGGCTCACGCTGATTGTGGATTCCTCGCAGGACGCGATTATTGGCAAGAATCTGGACGGGATCGTCACCCATTGGAACAAAGGCGCGGAGCACATCTACGGCTACACGGCGCAGGAGATGATTGGCAGGCCGATCTCGGTGCTGGCTCCCAAAGAGCGAGTCGACGAGATTCCGGCGATTTTGGAAAAGATCCGCAACGGGCAGCGGGTGGAGTACTTCGAGTCGGTGCGGGTGACGAAAGACCAGCGGAATTTGAACGTCTCGATTTCTGTTTCGCCCATCCATGATGCCGAGGGTAATGTTGTCGGGGCATCCACGATTGCCCGCAATATCACCGCGCAGAAAAAAATCGAAGACCAACTGCGGCAATCGCAGAAAATGGAGGCCGTGGGGCGGTTGGCGGGCGGAGTGGCCCACGACTTCAATAACCTGTTGGGAATCGTGACAGCCTGTTCAGAACTGCTGCGAAGCCGGGTCGATGCCGAGAGCGCGGAATACATCGACAATATTCACGAGGCGGCCAAGCGGGGCGCGTTGTTAACTCGGCAACTTCTGGCATTCAGCCGCAGGCAGCCGGTGCAAACTCAGTTGCTCGATCTGAATGAGCGGCTCAAGGAAGTCGGCAAGTTGCTTCGTCCGCTCATGGGAGACGACGTCGAGATTGTGCTTCGGCCACGGCCGGCGACGGCGATCGTGGAAGCGGATCCCGGACAGTTGGATCAAATCGTGATCAACCTCGCGGTGAACGCACGCGACGCCATGCCGCGAGGCGGAAAGCTGATTCTGGAGACCGAACTGTTAGATTCCGATGAATCGTTTGCCAGGGAGCATCCAGCGATGATGGCGGCACGCTATGTCATGCTGGCCGTCAGTGACAACGGAACTGGCATGGACGAGGCGACGCGATCCCGCGTCTTCGAACCTTTCTTCACCACGAAAGAAACAGGAAAGGGAAGCGGGCTTGGTCTCGCGACCGTCTACGGCATCGTCAAACAGAGCGGAGGACATGTTTGGGTCTACAGCGAACCGGGGCACGGAACTACCTTCAAGATTTATCTTCCCAGCGCTGAACACAAGCTGGAGAATGCGCCCGTGCGGCAGGCGGAGGCACTCCCCGCAAGGCGGGAGGGCGTGACGATTTTGCTGGCCGAAGACGACGCCATCATGCGCCGGCTTACGCGGAGAATGCTGGAAGCGCACGGCTATAAAGTTCTTGAGGCGGAAGACGGGCACTCCGCTCTGGAAGTGATTGGCTCGGACCACGCATCGATTGACCTGATCCTCACGGATGTCGTGATGAAGGGAATGAACGGGCCAGAACTTGTGCTGCGGCTCATTGAATCGCACCCCGGGATGAAAGTCGTATACATGTCGGGATACACGGGAGAATTGGTCGCGAACCATGGAATCGATAGCGGCATCCCGCTTCTGGAAAAGCCGTTCACGCGCGCGGGTCTGCTGAAGACGCTCGACGCAGCGCTGGGATAGCCGTGGGGCGCGGGCACTCCTGTCCGCGACTGCTGGCGGCGGATAAGAAGCCGGATTGTCCGGTTCTTTATTTATTTGTTGTTTTGATTTTTGTGGTGAGGGCAGAAGCCCGCACTTACGTCTGCTTGTGGTTAGAGGTCGGGGCGGGAGTGTCCACGACCTGCTACTTCACCGTTACTGTTAGCACCTGCGCGCCGCTCACCACGTAGTCCAGCGAGGGCGTTGCGGTCTCGTCGACGCTGGATTCACCGCTGACGATCATCTCCTGGTTGCCGCGCATGCCGTCCATCACGTTCATCACCGAGATGGGCAACGTGGGCATGACCTTGTCGGCGACGCGAGCTTCCGGATCGGCCTCCAGCAGGGAAACGTAGAGGCGATTGTTGGCGTGCTCTTTGTTGAGCAGCGCAATCGTGGAGGCCAGGTCGAGTTTGCGGCCGAAGGCGGGGTTGGTGCGGCCCACGCGGTCGAGAGTCTCGCCGTCGCTGACCAGAATGCGCAGCGTCCCTTTACTGGCCGAGGTCGGAATCTTCACTGGAATCTGGCGGACGACGCGCTCGCCGCGATAAGGAGCGAGTACGGTCTCGACGATGATCTGATCGCCGGGACGAGCCTCGGTCACGTCGGTGCGGGCGCTTTCCAGACGCGCCCAGCGGCGCTCGCGGACCAGGTCGAAGTCGAGTTTCACGCTCTTCACGGCCGGCGCGTTGTAGGGGTTGTCGTAGATGCGTCCAAAGCGGTCGCCCAGCGAAAGGGCGGCGGCCATCGCGGCCGGCTGACCGTTCTCCGTGGGGACGAACATGTTCTTGAGCCCAACTTCGGGGAAGCCCTTCACGTTGATGCTGCCATTCAGGCGATATGTGATTTCTTCCCCGTATTCATTCACGCCATGCAAGGCGTTAAAGACCGTCGCCATGATCGCCACGGGACTCAGGCGCGGGTTGTTCAGCACTTCGTAATGGAAGTCTTTTTGTGGCACGCCGTTTCCGCCGCGGATGGTCAGCGTGACCGGAATCATGTCGGGCTGTTTGTTGAAGACGCCCATGATGCCGGTATGGCGGTCCTGTACGAAGACTCCCGCCTGCTCTGTGGTGTTGACGATCTTGAAAGCGTTCAGCGGCGAGGGCAGCGTCGCCAGCACCTGCGCCTTATTCATGGGCAGATCGACGGAGCCGAACTGCAGCAGAGGATGTCCGCAGGCCAGCAGGCGCTGAGGATCAATGTAGGTTACGGTGCAGGTGGCCGCGATATCCATATCGCCGCGCACCAGAATCGCGCTCACCGCTGAACCGGCTTCGAGCGGTTCCGGCTGCTTCTCTTCGCTGACCGAGCCTGCACCCATGACCGGAACAACCCCAGCCGAGGCGAACTGTCCGGCAAAGCGGCGAACCGTGTCTTCGGAGAATCCGTTGAAGACCAGAGGCGTGTCGATGGGCTTAAGGTAATTGGCGAAATCCTGCGCTGACGTCGGGAAAGATGTGGCATCCCCAGGAGACGCCGTCTTTCCAGCGGTATTCGTAACGCCGGGCTTGGTCGCCGCGGCCTCTTCAGCCGGCGACTTGTCGAGCGCGTTGATCTCGAGCATGTCGGCGATCGGGGTGACTCCAGCGATCGGCTCTTTCGAGAACTCACCGATGCGGAAGGCCAGCGCCCCTGCGAGTTTGCCGTCAAGGTACACCGGACTGCCGCTCATGCCGGCGACGACGCCGGTATATTCCACCTTCGTCCCGTGCAACCGGATCAGGATAATGTCGCCCTTGGGTCCGTTGACGTTGCGCAGAACGCCCAGTACTTCCACGTCCATCGATTCCGGCTTAACGCCCTGAAAAACTGTGAGGGCATAGCCCCGCATGCCAGCGTGAATCTGATCCACGGGGATGGTCGGCTGCGAGGTTTGGGCGGACAGGCTGCTGGCAGATAGGGATAGACCCAGGACGAGCGAGAGGACTACTTTTCTCATGGAATGCCCCGACACAGGACCGGACAACATGGTCCCATTACAGATTAGACTCAGACCAACTGCGACTCGTTGCACGGAGGGGAAGATCTGGGACCGGGCAAAACATCCCAATTGCGAATCCTTGCGTCTATACTAGCACAGAGACTTTTCGGGGTTCCTCATGTTTAATCGTCACAAAGACAAGACTTTAGTGCGGAAAAGCGGGTGCTGGACCAGGGTCGTTTTGACGTGGATGACGTGTTTGGCGACGCTAGGCGTCGCCCTTCCAGTCGTGGCTCAAGACCAACCGGGCCAGCCGCCAGCTACCCAGGCGCCAGACAGTAGCAAGCCGAAGCAGGAAGTTCCGGCAGAAGCGGGTGGCCCCACCGACAACATCGGTCCGTATGCGATCCCTAAGAAGAAGGCCGAAGACGCTCCGCCGCCACCTCCTCCGGTCACTCCGAAAAAGCTCGATGACATTCCCGACTATTCGTTGAAGGTGAATGTTCCGCTGGTCAATGTGGACGTGCTGGTCACTACAAAAGATGGCCAGTTTATTCCCGGCCTGAAGCAGGGCAATTTCCGAATTCTCGAAGACGGCGTACCTCAGCAGGTCACGCACTTCAATGTATCGCAAGCTCCGATCACGGCCGTTCTATTGGTTGAATTCGCTTCGACGAACTACTACTTCATGAGAGAGGCTCTCCAGGCCTCGTACTCATTCGCCAACACTCTGAAGAAGGATGACTGGATCGCGGTGGCGTATTACGACATGCAGCCGCACATCCTGGTGGACTTCACCCAGGACAAGAAGGCGGTCTACGGAGCACTGAACCAGTTGCGCATTCCGGGGTTTATGGAAACAAACCTCTTCGACGCCTTATACGACACTCTTGATCGCCTCGACCGCGTGGAAGGGAAGAAGTACGTGATCCTGGTGACCACCGGCATTGACACGTTCAGCAAGCTGACACTGGACAAGATTATGAAGAAGATCAAGGACACCAAGGACGTGACCATTTTTCCAGTCAGTGTCGGGTTCCTGGTGCGCGAGTGCTTTGAAACAGGCCGCTGCAGAGGGTACTCGCACGGTGTTGGGATTCCGGTCAGCAATATGGACTATCTACAAGGCGACAATGAAATGAAAACCTTCGCCGCCATGACCGGCGGCCGCGCTTACTTCCCCCGCTTTCAGGGAGAGCTGCCGGAACTATTTGGAGATATTTCCAGCGACATTCGCAACCAGTACACGATTTCCTATGCCCCCACGAACTCGAAGCTCGATGGCACGTACCGCAAGCTGAAGGTGCAGGTGGTCGCACCCGACGGCGGCCCGCTGAAAGTGAAAGATCAGAAGGGTAAAGACGTGAAAATCGATGTGGTGGCGCGCGACGGGTATACGGCAAAACACACAGTGGACTAGCGAGTCCGATCTCCCCCCTGGATTTGTAAAGAACTGGTTAATTCTGTCGAAACGGCGCCCGTGTCGAGCGAGGCTGGTGTATTCTTCCGAGGCGAATCTTGGTTGTTCCGATCCCTAGTCTAAAGAAAGTAAGGAGTCTGCCCTTGCCCAAAAAGTTTCTTCTCCCAGCGGTTTTCCTCTGGCTCGCACTTTCCGGCGTTTCCCTCGCCCAAACCATTCAACGTCTGGCTCACCAGTCCCCGGACGGCGCCGGGATCTGCTTCCTGCTGACCGACGCCACTGTCCTGTGTCAGGGGAACGCTGAGTCTGACTTTTACAAGCTTACCCCCGATAACACCGGGAGCTACGTCAATGGGACCTGGACGAAGTCGGCGAGCTTGCCTGCCGGCTATGTTCCCGACGCCTTCGCATCCGCCGTTCTCGCCGACGGGCGCGTGGTGATCACCGGTGGCGAATATCTGAACGGCGCCTTCACGCTCACGAATCTGGGCGCGATTTACGATCCCAAAACGAACACGTGGGCGAACCTTCCCCCGCCCGCGAGTTGGACCTACATTGGGGATTCGCCCTCGATCGTGCTGCCCAACGGCACCTACATGGTCGGAAACAAGCTGACCAAGAGCATGGCAATCCTCAACCCCAAGACGTTGAAATGGACTGTGCAGCCAGGAACCGGCAAGAGCGATTTCGACGCAGAAGAAGGCTGGACACTGCTGCCCGACGGTTCGGTGCTTACCATGGACGTGAAAAACGCTCCCAACTCGGAGCGGTATGTTTCTTCCACCAAGAAATGGACGACCGCCGGCAGCACCGTGGTCGATCTGCACTCCCCCTCGCCCTTCGGTTGCATCCGCTACGGCCCGAACGGTTCTCTCTGCTATTACCCGCCTGGGGAAATCGGTCCGGCCATTCTGCGTCCTGACGGCACCGTATTTGCGACCGGGTCTTATACCAGCTCTGGCAGTGGCGCAGGACACACCGCAATCTACGACACGGCCTCAAAAACATGGACCGTCGGACCTGACTTTCCGAACGGCGACAACGCGGGCGATTCTTTCGCCGCGCTGCTGCCAAACGGTGACGTGCTGGTCGAAGGTATCTTTTCGTCTTACCTGTGGGATGGGGTGAGCCTTACTCAAACGCTTTCAACTCCCGGCAGTTTGATGATGCTGCCGACGGGGCAGGTGCTGGTGGGTGGGACGGAAGTCTACAATCCGGCTGGCACTTATCAAGCGGGATGGGCGCCGACCATCACCTCCGTCACCACGAGTGTGACGCGCGGGTCCACTTACAAAATCTCGGGTACGCAGTTCAACGGGCTTTCGCAGGCCGCTGCGTTCGGAGATGAGTTCGAAACCTCGACGAACTATCCGCTGGCGCGTATCACCAACACCAGCACCGGCCACGTCTTCTACGCGAAAACCCACAACCACAGCACGATGGCGGTGGCCACGGGATCGGCCCTCGTTTCGACTAACTTCGACGTTCCCGCGACTATGGAGACGGGAGCCAGTACGCTCGAAGTTGTGGCGAACGGAATTCCGTCCGCTCCGGTGAGCGTCACGGTGAACTAGAAGTTGTCGATTGGCTCAAGCCCCCGGTTGCATCGGGGGCTTTTGTTTTGAGGGCGACTAGTGCACGTGGAATAGGTGATCGAGCAAGTAGAAGACTCCAGCGCCCACAAAAACCAGTAGAGCCATCTTCATCGCAGGCTCTTTATTGACTTCGGGAATCAAGTCGGAGGCCGCGACGTAAATTGTGACCCCGGCCGCCAGCGGTAACCCAGCGCCCACATGATGGCGGAACAGGGCCATGGTCAATACGCCAGCCAACGTCGAGCCACCCAGAACCACCGACGCGCCCCACGCCGTGCCCCGGCTGCGTCCGCTGGCCAGCATGACAGAACTTACGGTGAAGCCCTCGGGAATCTTGTGCAGGAAAATCGCAAGGAAAATCAGCCAGCCCAGCCAGTTCGATACCAGAAATCCAGACGCGATGGCAATGCCGTCAAAGAAGGTATGAATGATGAGTCCGAGCAGCACGGAATATCCCTTGTGCGCATGGATGAATTCGTCGTGATGCGTCTCTTCGCCGAAATGAAAATGCGGTGTGACCGTATGCTCGAAGAAGTGGATGATCAAGTAGCCGAGAAGCACCAGAAACGCCGCAGACCTGCCGTGAAGCTCAAGGCTTTCTGGAACCATCTCGACCAGGGCGGTGGCCAGCATGAACCCCGCGCCCAGCGCAACGAAGTACCGCAGGTAGCGGCGCTCCCAATGCCGCTGCACAATAATCGCTCCGCCGAAAACGTTGGCGGCAGCTGCGGTCAGGCCGAGAAGTATGCTGGTGGCAATGGGATGCATATTTTGATCGTACTGGGTGCTGTCTACTGCTTTTTTGCGGCTGCTGTTTGCTTCTGCAATTCGGAGAGGAATGCTTGTTCCCGGTCCATCACGTACTTCTTATACCCTTCGGAATCAACGTATGGGTTCGCACCGCCAGCGTTCAATCTGGCGTACTTCGATTCCATCTCGAAGTAACTGCCGTGGGCGCCCAGGAAAACGTCGCAGGGCAGCGACTTGAGTACACCAAAGCCGCGTGCGTAGTCGTCGGCGATCTCGGGATAACGCACATTGTTTACCAGTTCGTATCCTGGATTCACGTTTGGGCTGCCCACGATCACAACATCGTAAGAGTGGCCCGCCTCGTTGATTCTTAAACTCCAGGTGGTGCAGCCGCGGGTATGCCCGGCGGTCTTGTGAGCAGTCAGCACGGCACCGCCGAGTATCACCTGGTCGCCATCGTGGAGCACCTGGTCCACCTTGGTCGCCGGGTACCGGAGTGTCGTGTCGTCACCATATTGGAAGTCGCTCTCACCTCCCGTTTCGACGACAGATACATCCCCATCCATAACCATGTATTTGGCGCCGGTCAGCTTTTTTATCTCGGCACTGCCAGCATCGTGGTCGAAGTGAGCATGGCTAATGAGCAGGATTTTCACGTCCTTGAAGTGAAACCCCAACTTCTCGATGCTCTCCCGGATTTGCGGGACGGAAGTTTTCAGATTGCTGTTGATCAGAATGTGCCCGGCGCGCGTCGTAATCAGGTACGAGGCCAGCCCGCGGCTGCCCACGTAATAGATGTTGCCAATCATGCGATGCGGAGGGAAGGGTTCACTCCAGTCTGGTGAACCAGGGATCGTGGTCTTAGCGGGCGTGGCGTAGCTCGGGGCGGGTTTCGCCGGTTCGTGGGTCGCCTGCGCGAACAGGCAGCCGGCGAATGCCACGGCCGAACCAAGCAAGATCAGGCGAGTGAGCATATATGTGGAAAGAGTATACGGCGATGTGAGCGCTTTTCTTCTCGGAACCGGGGCCTCCGGTGTATGAACTGGAGACCGGTTGCGATCGGAACTATCCGCTATGCCGGATGTGCATCACATCCCCATCCTGCACGATGTAGTCCTTGCCCTCGAGGCGCAGCGTGCCTTTCGCGCGAGCATCGGCTTCGGAGCCGGCTTCGAGAAGCTGGTCCCAACGGATCGTTTCCGCGCGGATGAAATGCTTTGCCAAATCGGAGTGAATGGCTCCCGCACCCTCTTGGGCGCGCGTGTTGGCGGGAATCTGCCAGGCGCGGCACTCGTCTTCGCCTGCGGTAAAAAAGGAGATGAGGCCCAGCAACTTATAAGTCGTGCGGATCAGCCGGACCAGGCCGCTTTCTTTCAGACCGTAGCTCGACAAGAATTCTGCGGCATCAGCGTCGCTCATCTCGGCCAGTTCGGCTTCGACTTTCCCGCAGATCGCCGTGGCTGCCGCGTTCGGGCGCGCCGCGATCTCAGTGAGTTTGTACTTGTTCACAGCTTCATCCAGTTCTTTTCCCAGCTCGGTCGACTCGCCAATATTCAGCACGTAGAAGATTGGCTTCTCACTCAGGAACATGAAGCCGCGAAGGCGCTTCTTGTCCTCGGGAGTCATCTCCATTTCGCGCAGCGGTTTTTCCGAACCCAGATGAGCGTTGGCCCGCTTGAGTAGTTCAAATTCCTTCTCGAGCTCCGGCGTCTTCATCTTCTTCAGATCTTTTTCCAGACGCTCGAGGCGTTTTTCAATCTGGCCAAGATCGCTCACCATGAGGTCGAACTCCACGTTCTGGATGTCGCGCAGGGGGTCGATCTCCGCCACCAGCGGAACTGCGGGGTCTTCAAATACGCGCACCACATGGGCCAGAGCGTCCACCTGGCGCAGATGGCCGATGTAAGCGGTCTCTTTCAATGCGTCCTGACCGATGGCGCCGACGTCGACATATTCAACCGAAGTGTGCGTCAGCTTTTTCGGGTTATACAGCGCCGCCAGACGGTCGAGGCGGTCGTCTGGAACCTTGGCTACGCCAATGTGGGCCTCGCGCGGGTTGTTGGCTTGCGCAGAAAGATGCGCCTTTGTCAGGATGCGGAATAAGGATGTCTTGCCTACCTGGGGCAGGCCAATAATGCCGGTTTTCATAAGGGCAGCTTTTCGCTGCTAGCTCCTGGATCGTTCGTTTCAAGACTGGATGCCGACTGCGTCTGTCAGCTAGCGTCACGCAACTATTTAGGATAAATGATGGAGCGAGAATCCCCAACAACGTGGCCGGTGTTACTGGCGTTCCGCGGGAAAATTCAAGCGAAGTCCAATGCGATACAAGAATGGTGGACCGATGTTGAAGAGCGATCCGGTGGCAGTCGGCGTATTTGCAACGGCGTAGCGCTCGTCCGTGAGATTCTCGGCAGCCGCAAAGACTTCCACATTGCGCGTGATGTTTCGCCCGATCTGTAGATCCATGGTATAGAAGCGTCCCAGGGGATAAAGGTTCTGGTCGTCGTCGAACTGGTTGCCCATGAATCGTCCCTGCACGCTGAGCATGAGGCGTGCAGGATTCCAGTAGCGGGCTTCCCAGGTGAAGACATGGCGCGGGACCTGTGCAACATTTTTCCCCAGCAGAGAAACCTCTCCCGGCGGCACGGTGTAGTTGACCACTGTCGCTGCCGTGAAATCGTAACCGGCGGAGATCTGAATGTTGCGGGTCAGGTGTACGATCCCGTCCAACTCTATCCCCCGCGATCGAATGCGCCCCAGATTTTCTTTTTGCCGGAGCACTGGAGAGGAGGTGGGATTGGTCGTTACATTCTCGACCGGATCGACGATGTCGCTCCAGAAGAATGTTCCGCGAAGATCGAGCTTGCGATCGAGCGCAGTAACGTTTACACCCGCCTCCGCGCCGGTAAGCCGCTCGGCATTGAGGCTGGGATTGTTCAGGGTCAGTACGTTGGCCAGACGAAAGCTGCGATACAACTCGTTCAAAGTGGGTGCGCGAAATGCGCGGTAGATCGATCCCGTGGCCGAAACATTACGGCTCAGGGACCGCAACACCGAGAGCCGCGGGCTAAAGGCGAAGTCGCTTCGCGACGGATACAACGCGCTGGGAGAAGTACAGGTGCCGTTGACGGGAGTACAGATCGAACTTGCGTCGAAGTTATTCCAGTCATCGACGCGGCCAGCAAGAATGATCGTCCAGCGGTTGAACCGTATGAGATCTTCTCCGAACAATCCCAAAATTCGTTGCCGCCCTCCTGCCGCATTGTTTCGCGTGTGCGTGCCCGAGGAGAAAAGTTGCTCGTCGCTGGCCCCCATGACTTCCATCAGGTCCGCGCCGGCGATTAGCGTCTGGTATTTGCCGAGAACATGGGTCCACTGCGCGGCGCCGCCGGCCACCTGCTCGGGAACGTGCTGAATATTGGTGAGCGATTCGCTGTTGCGATCGGCGGCAACCGATGAGAAGCGCTGGTCGTATCCCTGTACCTGGCCGTAGGCGCGGAAGGTGAGGGAATCGCTGCTGCCGAACTGCTGATCCACTCCGATGGCGCCCTCGCCCATGCGCGTGTCGTTGGTCTGGATGGGCGTGCCGTTGTTGCGGAATTCGGTGTAGAAACTGCCACGCGCGAACGCGTGGCCCTTCTCTCCGAGTTGGCGCCCAACCGTAAGGTCGACTGCCGCATCCTCCGAATTGGCCGGCGCGTCCACGGTTCCGCGCTGCCCTGTTGGGACCACGATGTATCCATCTGTGCGAAACATTTCCGAGGCGAGCGCTAGATCCCACTTGCCGGCGCGGGTTCCGGTCCAGAAAGAAAGATCGGGCGTGCGTTCGTTCCCATACGACGTCTCCAGCGAGAACGCCGGCCGTTCCGGCTGCCGCGTCACGAACTGCACCACTCCGCCCAGCGCGTCGCTTCCATAGAGGTTGGATGCGCCGCCGCGGAATACTTCGACGCTCGAAAGCGAGGCTCGCGGCACCCGATCCCAATACACCCAGCCTCCGAAGGCATCGACCAGCGGGAATCCGTCTTCGAGCACGAGCGCACGGCTGGCGGCCGTTCCACCCAAGCCTCGCAGCGATACGCCCTGATTCGAGGCATTCGCAGTGCGGCTGTCAGACCGGCGAAACAGCGAGAATCCGGGAACCTGTCGAAGCACGTCGTCAACCCGCAGCGCGGGAGTCGCGGCCACATCGCTTCTGGTGAGCAGCACCGTGCTGCCGGGAGTTTCCGCAAGGCGCATTTCCGTGCGGGCCGCGGAAACGATTACCTGTTCGCCGACCGAAGCCGGTTGAAGACCAATCTCAACGCTCACGGCGAAAGACTGTCCGGCGTTCCAGGCTTGGCGAACCGTGCCGAATCCTTCCGCGCTGATCTCAATGGTGCCTGCCGTAGAGGGCACAGTGGGGAATTCGAAATGCCCACCGTCGTCGGTTTTGGTCGAGGCCCGATACGAGCCCGACTGCAGAGCGACGGACGCGTGGGCGATCACGGCGCCGCTGGCATCGCGGACGGTTCCCTGCACGGCAACGGTCTGAGCTGACAGCCAGGGGCCAAGCACCGCGCAGGAAAAAAAGCCCAAAAGGAAAATGTTTATTCGACGTAGAAGCACCATAAGCGTGACTTTGACTAACTTAGCAGAATCGCGCGCAGGGGGAGAGGTTCAGCGAAGGAAAACTCTGGAAACAGGCCGACCAGCGTGCGTTTTGGCAGTGTATGAGCGCTGGTGCATTTCCTGCGATCCTCTGGTCCAATACGCCTATGGAGCGGTTCTTGAATCTGAGGAGCTGAAGCTGCGGGACCGGTTGATCCTGCATGTGCTGGGAGTTTCTTGGACGAACAATCTGTGTCACGGGACGCGCCAGAGTTTCTAGGAACTAGTGGCGCACGGGTTGCGGTGTCGCTGCCACCGGGGTGGCAATTGTGACCGAGTCAGGCTGCGTCCAGATGGGCTTGCCACTGGTCAGGTCCAGGCGATTCATCGTGACCTTCATTTGCTGGTGGTCCACCTCGACCAGTAGATAGTGATAATTCACCTGCTTGCTCTGAAAAGGATCGTTCGGAGCGCGCTCAATGGGATAAGCGTGGGCCGCGCCCCCGCCCGAAACAAAATAAGTAACTCCGCCATGCTCGTGGCGCTCGTAGTTGTGGACATGTCCCGAGAAAACAACAATACGAAAACGGGCGAGAGTCTGCCTTGCCTCCAGCGTCTTCGCCAATGCCTGCTCGGTGGTGCGGGCCGAGTGCCCGCCGCCCAAAGCCTTCGCGTCCGAGGAACTGGTGTAGGGCGGATGATGGAACATGAGAAACACAAAATCCACATCGGCGGGTACGTGATCGAGTTTGTCGGCCAGCCACTGGTCCTGCGGACCGCCCGCTTCATCCAGAGAACTGTCGAGCACCAGCGTCATGGTATTCGCCGCGTGCACCGAGTAGTACCGGCTGTTCTTCAAGTCGGGGAAGCGCTGAAAGTAGTTGCCCAGAGCGACCTTTGGATCTCCGTGCAGGTCATGGTTGCCCAGCGCCGGATAAACTGGAATCTTCTTGTCGCGCCAGATGCTAGTTTCGCTGTCCCAGACCTTCCAGTCGTTGGCGTCGAATCCGTTGTAGACGATATCTCCCGTGAAGGAAATGAATGCGGGGTTGACCTGGGCAATGGCGTTGACTAACGCGATTCGCACGGGAGGATTTGCCGCCTCCGTGTCATTCGGATCGTGGAAGCGCGTGTCTCCGTAGGCGACGAAGCGAAACGGAGCCTTCACGTCGAGCGTTAGATCAACCGCGGACGTCTGCGCGCTCGACTTACCAGTGCAGTCGGTCAGCGCGAGCAGAGTCGCGATCGCGACCAACACGACGACGGCCCGCGCGAGATGCGTACGTCGCGAACTCATGTGAGGAAGACTCCGTTTCGAACGAGCGTCCTATTGTCCGACGACCAGCACTTCGAACTGGCCATTCTCCGCGGTCGAGAGGAATAGCCGGTGGGTCTTCGGGTCGAGCGCCATGGTCTTGGCGCGCGGCGCAGTTTTCACCGTCTCGACCACCGAATATTTGTCAGGACTGTCCTGGTGAATGACGGTGATGGTGCCTTCTCCGTTGGAGTTGAAAACCATCTTTGTCTCTGCATCGAAGACGGTCGCATCGACGTGATCTCCAATCGGCACGGTGGTAATCACCTTCCCAGAGTCTGCATCGACCACCGCCATCACTTTGCTGCGGCAGCCGAGGAACAGACGGCGGTTCGCGCGATCCATGGCCATGCTGCTGGGAGCTTTACACGGCGCCGTGGGCCAGCGTTGCTCGACCTTCAGTTCCCGGGAATTGATCTTCAGGACCAGGCTTTCGTCTTCCAGATTGTCGAACACAAAACCGTTGCCATCCGCTGCGGCATATTCGGGACCGCCACCCAGATCGACTGTACCCGCAACTTTCCCGGTGGCGGCATCGATGGCCGTCGCGCTATTACTCTCACCGTTGAAGGCGAATACTCGCGAGGTCGCCGGATCGTAGATGATGGCGTCCGGCTTCTGTCCGGTGGGCACGTCCGCAATCGGCTTCAGCGTCTTCAAGTCGAAGATGGTCACGGTTGAGGTCTGCCCGTTGCTGGTGAAGCCTCGGCCTAATTCAGGAACGATCGCAATTCCATGTACCCCGGCTGTCTTAGGAATGCTGCCCACGACTGCGAGGGAATCGATGTCAACGATTTCCACCTGCGTTCCGTGCGAGACGTATAAGCGGCGCGCGGCCTCGTCCACCGTGAGATAGTCCCAGCTGCCCGTACCGGCGATCGGAATTTTCTTGGTGACGGAATAGCCCCCGGCCGGAGCCGCAAATACGGCACAGCTCAGACCAAGAAACATCGCCAGGCACAAAACGCGCTTCATCATTAGGGTTATCCTCAATGTGACCTTAGTCGACATGCCTGAAATTTGCCTGAAAGCACAAACCATTCGTCAAAAAATGAAGCGCAGCATGAACTGAATCTGCCGTGGCAGGCCGGTGCCAGTGTTCGGGGACGCTGCATTGTCGTTGTTGTTGTTGAAATTGTTGGTGCTGGTGATCTGGCCCAGGTTTCCGGCAGGTTGTAGCACAAACGTACTGCCTTGCTGAACATAGTTAAACGAAAGGTTGCCGCTGTTCGGGTCTCCCAGTTGAACGTGGTTGAAGACGTTAAACGCCTGGATACCGAACTCCGTGGAGACCCGCTCCGTGATTTTGGTGGTCTTCATCAGCGCCAGATCAATCTGCCATGAATTCAGGGCGCGTATCAGGCCGTTGGGGGCATTGCCGAAGCGGCTCACGAGCCCATACGAGGCGCCCGTCGGATCTAGCGGGGGCGGTGCAAAGGCTGCGGGATTGATCGGTATCGCGTGGTTGACTACCCCTCCAGGCAACATGATGGGCACTCCCGAAACGACGTCCGGCCTCTGCGTGGTTTGGTCGTTGCCGTCGGGCAATTGCGTGGACGAGATATTCATCGTGATCGTCAGCGGGTGACCGGTGTGCCAGAGACCAATGCTGCTCAGGCTCCAGCCCCCAACGATCTTATCCATGACACCGGTCTCGCTAAGATATTTCTTGCCTGCTCCAAATGGCAGGTTGTACACGCCATTTGCCGTGAAATTCTGGCGAACGTCGAATACGCTCGGGCCCTTATCGCAAGGCAGACAATTTACGTTCTCCGGCCCGTTGGACTCCCCACCGCCCACCGATCCGTCGTTGATGGAATGAGACCAGGTGTAGCGTGTCTGAAACGACAAGTCGCCACTAAACCGGCGTTCCAAACTGAGGCCGAGTGCATTGTAAGTACTCGCCCCGATATCGGACTTATAGTCCACCGATCCGTAAGGATCTCCGCCCGGATAGTACTGATCGAGTCCGCGGGTGCAATTGCCGTTCACGTCGGGCTTGGTAATACAGAAGTTAACCCCTCCTCGAGAAAACAATCGCACGCCGTGCGAACCGAGATACTGCGCCGATACCAGAAAATTCGCTGGCAGTTCGTGATCGATGGTCAACCCCCAGGTCTCAGCATAGAGGTCGCGGCGTCCGTGGCGCTGCAAGGCCCGAGGCTGCTGTTGAATTCCAAGACTGAGTCCACTTAAGTCGGGGATGGTTTGTTGATAGGCCGGCATAAGCGGCAGGCCCGGCTGACTGCTCGGATCGAGATGGACGTACGCCGTGTACCGATCGCTCTCCAGACCGGCATTGAGGTCGTCGTTCTGGGCGGCACCGTGATAAATACCGAATCCCGAACGAAATACTGTCTTTCCGTGGAACATGCTCGGAGCCCATGCCACGCTGACCCGGGGATCGAAATTCCGGTAGTTGGGGTTGTACAAAGCGGGATTCTTTGGACACGCTGGCGTGTTGATGGGTGTCGGATAAGGTCCGTTTGTCGATCCGGATCCCAGGCAAACTCCATGAAACTGGTTGAAGTCGAACACGGTAGTGGCGTTGTCGGCCTCATTCGCTACCCCGTAGTATTCCCAGCGCAGTCCCAGGTTGAGCGTCAGCGTAGGAGTTACCTTCCACTCATCCTGGAAGTAGGGCATGTAGAAGGTGCGCCGAAACTTGTGACAGCACCAGGGCGCCGTAAAGTTAATCTGGAACAGCTTAGCGTCCACGAAGGCGGTTTCAAAATTGCCAGAATTGTCAGCGAAAGAGAGATTGTTGTCCGCAGTCTTGCCCTGGTTCAGCCGAACCCGGCGAATCTCCATACCAGTTTTGAATGCATGCCGGCCGTGTGTCCAAATCAGGTTATCGATTACTCCGTAGGTGGTGCCAACCTCGATGTCAGCATTGTTGTTGTTGAGGCCAACGAACGTATTGGTACTCACCGAAAAGGGAAGAGCACTCGATTGCGGGTTGTGAAATGGCGATCGATTCACATAGACCTTGGTTTCGTTAAACAGACGCGAGGTAAATGTGTGCTCCAGCGCGAGTAAGTAGTTCGCAGGATGGTTGATGGTTTGCACCTTGTCGCTGGGAAGACTGGCTCCATTCGGGGCGTTCACCAGGCTGATGTCCCTCTGGGCTCGCCCATACAGCAAGGTTTTGTCGCTGATTTTGTAGTCAATCCTCGCCAGCCAAGTGTCTTCGTGAATGGTCGTGGGGGTTGCGGCTGTGACTTGATCGATGTTGGGGTTGTAATTGGGGCTGTTCGGATCCTGTCCCAACCATTGGAAAGCCGTGTCTGGATAGGCAAAGCGCGCGGAACAGCCGTTCAGGGTTCCGACCGAGGCGCGCCACGGAAATCCCTGGGCGATGGAGCAGATCTGCGGAGACGTATTCAGTGCATATTGCTGGAACGATGTTGGAAGCGTACCGGAGGCGTTGACGCCGCAGCAGACGCCCGACGGTACGAAGAACTGCTGCGTCGTCGACTGCAACTGGCGGAGTCCTTCGTAGTTGATGAAGAAGAAAGCCTTGTCCTTGACGATTGGCCCGCCGAGGGTCATTCCATATTGCCCCATGCGAAACGGAGGAATCGCGGGATTCCCCGCGAGGTTGTAGTCGTTGAAATTCCGGGCATCGAACACGGAATTTCTCAGATATCCGAAGGCTGTGCCATGCCAGTCATTCGTCCCGGATTTGGTGACCACGTCAATCTGGCCGCCTGCCTGGGTGCCGTACTCTGCGTCATACAAGGCGCTGTTCACCCGATACTCCTGCACGGCATCCTGAGAAATCTGAAGACGGGTTTGTGATTTTTGCGCTTGCTCCTGAATGCCTCCGGCGTCGACGCCATCGAACGAAAAGTTGTTGTCGTCGCGGGCGCGCCCGGCGAAGCGGATGGTACGCTGGTCGCCGCCGCCGTCGTCCTGGGCAAACGGCGCCAGCAGGGTGAAGCTCGACCAGTCGCGGCCGTTGTTGGGCAGATTCGCGATCTGGTTCGTATCAATGACCGTCGCGGCTTCAGCCGAGCTGCGATCGGACGGGCCCGTCGACGCTTTAACCTCGATCTGTTCGGTGATCGCTCCGACTGCCAGTTGGACGTCCAGAGTTCTGGTTTGTCCGACGCGGAGGATGACGTCCTCGACCACCTTGGTCTTGAACCCGGAATTGGTGACCGTCACCGTATAAGCGCCCACTCCCAGACCGGGGAAACGATAATAGCCCCTGGAATTCGCCTGTTGTTGTTCGCTCAGGCCAGTCTCAACCGCGACCACTTTCACACCGGCTCCCACGATTACTCCTCCGGAAGGATCGCTGACCGTTCCTTCGAGCACGGCGCGGTCGACTTGGCCGAACGCTGCCGGCGTCCCGCCCAGCAGAATCGTCAGAAGGAGCATGAGCGTAACCAGACATCCAGCGAGTAGGGAGAGCGTTGAGCAGCAGCGATCAAGATTCATGATTTCAGCTCCTTGTCATCCAGGATCGGCGGAATCGAACTGGTCCTGGCGGCACACAGTTACAGAGATGACTTCTCTCCGGTGACATTGGAATGCATTGGACTCGATGACCCGAAATGTTAGAGTCGGGGTGTGACGGAGGGATGAACGGCACATTAATATTTCTTCAGATTGCTGACTGCCGTCCGGGCTTCGGCTCTAAACTGTGGAAGCGCTAGACATCTCCGGCGACGAAACTCAATGAAGCTGCTGATCGTGGAAGACGAAACCCGCATGGCCGACCTTCTTCGCAAGGGGCTGACCGAGGAGGGCCACACCGCGACTTGCGCGTCCGATGGCGTGGAAGGCCTCGCGCTCGCGAAGTCGTATGAGTTTGACGTGATCATTCTTGACGTGATGATGCCCAAGCTGAGCGGCTACGATCTCGCCAAGCGCCTGCGAGCGGAGAAAGTGCGGACGCCCATCTTGATGCTGACCGCCCGCGACTCCGTGCCAGACATTGTCAAAGGCCTCGACCTGGGTGCCGACGACTACATGACCAAGCCGTTTTCCTTTGACGAACTGGTCGCGCGCCTGCGCGCGGTGAAACGGCGCGCGCTGGTCGCGCAGGACACGAATCTGCGGGTCGCGGATCTGGTGCTCGATCCTGCCAGCCGCGAAGTTCAGCGCGGCGAAGAACGAGTCTCGCTGACTCGCACGGAATACAATCTGCTCGAACGCCTTATGTACCGTGCTGGCAAAGTGGTGTCGCGACGTTCTCTCATCGAATCCGTTTGGGGATTTGACCGCGACATTGAGGAAAATACCCTCGACGCCTTTATGCACCTGTTGCGTAACAAGATCGATCCGCCCGGCCGCCCCAAATTAATTCATACCGTGCGCGGCGTCGGTTACATGATTCGTCCCGACAGTCTGGCTTGAAAAAACAGGCATGAGACGACTTTCCATCGGCGTGCGTCTTACGATCTGGTACCTGGCGATTTTCGCCCTCGCCCAGCTCGTGTTCGGCGCGGGCATGTGGTTCATCCTCCGGCACAATCTTTATGACCTGGTTGATGATGGCCTCGAAGAGCAGATCGACGACCTGAAGAACTTCCTGCAGTCTCAGCCCAAAGATCGTCCACTCGCCAAGCTGCAGGAGGAGGTCAACGAGACCTATGCCATCGAACACTCTGGCGAGTACCTGGAAGTCTACGCGGAAAGCGATCAGCTGATTTATCGTTCGACCTTCCTGCAGGCGCACCCCTCGGTACTGTTGCCACCAGATCAGGTCAAGCGGCCGATCTTGAGGAGCCGCAAAATCGATGACCGTCCCTTCCGCTTTTCCTTCCAGAAAATGGAGATCAACGGCCACACTTACACCGTGGAAATGGGCGTCCACGCCGACGACGTGGTGGAAACTCTCCACCTGTTCCGTTTTTATTTGTGGATGTTTGCTCCGGTATTGTTGCTGGTCGCTGCTGGCGGAGGCTACTGGCTGAGCCGGCGCGCCCTTTCTCCGGTGGATTCTTTGGCCAGAACGGCTCGCGAGATCAGCGGAACCAATCTCAACCGCCGGCTTCAGAGATTAGACACCGGCGATGAACTGCAGCGCCTCTCGGACACGTTAAATGAAATGCTCGACCGGATTGAATCCGCATTTCTGCGCATCACGCAGTTCACCGCAGACGCCTCGCACGAGCTGAGGACGCCGGTCTCTCTCATCCGCACCGAGGCAGAACTGGCATTGCGCCGCTCGCGCGGTGAAGCCGAATACAAGGAATCGCTGCGCCACATTCTGCTGGAGGCCGAACGCACCACGGCTCTGCTGGAGCAGTTGCTATCCTTGGCTCGCACCGACTCGGGCCGCGAGACGCTCCATTTGCAGCCGGTGGATTTACGCGAGATCCTGCGTACCGTCGTCGACGGCTGGCAGCAGGTGGCCACCATTCGGAACCTCCAGTTCTCCTCGAGCCTCGACGCGCCAGAGTCTTCCGTGATGGGCGATGAGACCCTGCTGCGAAGATTGGCCGACATACTACTCGACAATGCCTTCAAGTACACTCCGTCGCCCGGCTCGGTTTGCCTGTCGCTGGAACAGTCGGCCGACAGCGCAGTAATTACCGTTCGGGACTCGGGCGTGGGAATCGCCGAGGAGGAGCAAAGCAAGATTTTCGAACGCTTCTACCGCGTCGACAAGGCGCGCAGCCGCGCTCAGGGTGGCGCGGGCCTCGGATTGGCCATCGCGCAGTGGATCGTCACCCAGCACCGCGGCTCCATCCGGGTCGAGAGCCAGCCCGGTTCCGGCACAGCATTTCGCGTGGAACTGCCCATGATCGCGGTGCCAGTGCCGAATCCGCAACCGGCGTGAGCGTATTCAAATTTCGCAACTGCTGCCGTACAATAGAAAGGCCTTTCGAGGCCGGGATGGCGGAACTGGCAGACGCAGCGGACTCAAAATCCTCTAGAAAACTCTCATCCCATCATATCTTGTTGTAAACAATAATTTTATTGACATCATTTCGAAGCCGGAATAACTTCACATTCATTACACATTTTCGAGTTCTCGCGCCACTTCGCACGAGGAGCGAAAATGACCGAACATCACACGATCCTGGGCGGCAAAGTCCACGTCTACAAACGCCCAAACAGCAGCCTCTGGCAATGCTCAAGCTTTTTTGCGGGCAAGAATCGCCGCACCAGCACAAAGGAAGACAGTCTCTCCAGGGCCAAGGAAATCGCTGAGGATTGGTACCTCCGCCTCCGCGGAAAACTCCGCGACGGAGAGATCAAGAGCGAAAAGACCTTTCGCGAAGTGTCTGAGCACTACCTGCACGAGTTCGACATCATGACGCAGGGACAACGCAACCAAAAATACGTGGAAGGCCAGCACTGGCGGGCTGAAGGACGTCTAATTCCTTTCTTCGGGAACCTAGGCATCTCAGAGATAACCGCTGGAAAGA
>Ga0209890_10000192_pt1 | contig 28567 bp, 26 predicted proteins | sample OrgsoiDNA2013049_FD_185799 | JGI IMG/M metagenome (GOLD analysis project Ga0209890, IMG submission 185799) | Permafrost soil microbial communities from the Arctic, to analyse light accelerated degradation of dissolved organic matter (DOM) -... | ecosystem: Environmental > Terrestrial > Soil >... | reverse complement strand
TTTCGAGTTCAGATAAGGTTGAACCGCAGCACTTGGCGCCGTGCCGAGGCTCGCGAAGACCAGCAGGACCCCGTCCTCCTCGACAAGCTTCCGGGTCAGCTCCACGGTCTTGGCGGGGTTGTACGCATCGTCATAGGATATGAATTTGATCTTGCGGCCATTGACGCCGCCTTCGGCGTTGGTCTTGTCGAAGTAGGCCGTGATCACCTTGCCAATGGTGCCGTAGGCGGAAGCCGGACCGCTGTACGGCATGGTGTTGCCGATCCGGATCTCGTTGTCGCCGGCGCTCGCAGCGAAAACGCGCTCCGTCGCCATCGGCCCCGCCATCCAGGCGACGATCAGCGCTGTCGCTACGTCAGGCCGCCTCACGCTGCGCAGCCAACGACCCGGCGCAACGGCCAACGGCAATCTCGATTCCAGCGCGTACCAGACAACATCGATGATAGCCCGCATCGTCGCACCTCAATTGTGCAGGTACTGTTGCATTTTTGGTGAGCGTTGCTCCCGACAACGTGGGAGCAGCGTCACCACATTACCCGCCAACATTGTGTCTCGATTGGATCGATTATGTGTTGAGGTCAGACTGTCCGGCACACAAGGCTCGATTCCGAAAGCTGGGTAACAAGCTGTCGGCTCATGATCCAGCTTCTGTGTATTAGACTAGCCGGACAGGCATGATTTGAGGAACCTCTTAACTATTCTGAAGAAAGGTTGGGGCTGTTCGATCCACGGGAAATGCCCCGAAGACTCGAAAATTTCGAGCGTTGACGAAGCCAATCCAGAGTACAGGCGTTCCGAAACCTGGAGCGGACATATCCAGTCGTGTCTGCCAACCAGAAGCAGGGTGTCAGCTCCGATACGTTCAAGCACTTCGGTTTGGTTGACGGCCACCATCCGGTCGGCGGCTGCTTGCGCATGAAAGGCGTTTGCCGAAACCAGGCCATCCATCGTTTGCAGGAAGCGCAAAACCATTTGCAGTGGATCATGAAAGTACAGCGGAAGCAGGTTCTTGAGGTGCCGCGTGAATGCCTCGTCCGTCCGCGGCAGCGCCAATTCCGTGTATCTGACGGCATCCCGGTAGCGAGGATCATCCCTTGCGCACGCCAGAAATTTCCCCGTACCCTCGCTTGCGTCGAAACCCACAAGCTGACTATCGACCAGAACGAGCCTGTTGCATGAATCCGGATGATTTGCAGCAAGCGCGGTGGCGATAGCGCCGCCGTTCGAGTGTGCGATCAGATTGACCGGAGCCAGCATCAGATGTTGTATCAGCCCATTGATGTCCTTAGCCATTAGTGCGCTGCTCATGGCCCGGTTATCCAGCGGACGGCTTGACCTCCCGCTTCCACGTGGATCGGCGGAGATCATCGAAAAATGCGCAGCCAGCGGCAGCAGGCCGCGCTGCAGATATGTCGAGCCGATTCCCCAGCCGGGCGCGACGACAATGAGTGGTGGCCCGTTTCCGATGACGGTATATCCAAGTTCCACGCCATTGATGTTCGCGATGTATTGTCCCGGATTAAGCGTCACACGTTTCCTCACGGTGGGCGTGATGGCCATCGATAAGTGCGGGGTTCGAGGTCCACGCACGTTGTCGATCGCTCACGATCGATAGTTTTGCACGAGGCGATGCGGGGTCGACGTCCGGGCTCCCACTTTCCCGCATTAGGGATTGCGTTCGTTGCCGCCGGTCGGGAAAACCACCATCATTCGAGCAAGCGGCGGCTTGTCGCTTGGTCCAAACGGACCCTGTGCCTTGTGGCTGACCGGCGGCAAGGTTTTGAGGTAGTCGGCAATTGCACCGGCATCGGTTCTCGTCAGCCCGGCGAATGCGCGCCACGGCATGATCGGTGCAAGAATTCGACCATCTGGCCGGACGCCGGTTTGTAAAGCGGTGATGATCTGATCCCGGCTCCAGTTCCCCAGCCCCGTTTCTTTCTCAGGCGTGAGATTGGGACCGACGAATGTGCCCATGCCGGGCAAGTCGAAACCGACATCGGAGCCTGCGAGGAAGCGCGACGATTCGGGCTTTCCGAGAAAATAACCCGGGGTATGGCAATCATTGCAGCCACCGAACCGAACAAGATATTCGCCGCGCGCGACTTGTGAGTCATCCGCAAGACTTGCGGCGTTCGGCGCCACTACAACTAGCGCGGCAATCAATCGTACGAACGTTTTCATTCTGGAGCTGATCATCTTCATCTACTTGTTAGCGACGTTGCTCATCGGCCATCATATGTAGAGCGATAGGCGAAACTGGTCATGAACATTCCTGCTATTGGTCGAGCAGCAAGAAAAAAAGGAACAGGCATGAAGTATATTTTCAGTTCAGCGCCTTCAGCCAGACGCCGATTTCGCCGGCCGCGATATTGGCCTGTTGCAGCAGCTTGCCCATGGTGAAGAAGCCGTGGAATTGGCCCGGAAAGGTCCGGTACGTCACGGGCACGCCGGCTTCCTTTAGCCGGCTGGCATATTCATCGCCTTCGTCGCGCAGAGGATCGGCGCCTGCGGTCAGCACATAGGTGGGAGGCAGCCCGGCAAACGTCCTGGCGCGGGCCGGCGAGGCCCGCCAATCGCCGGCGTCGGCGATGTCGGCCAGATAATGATCGCGAAACCAGCGCATCACGGAGTGCGTCAGCAGGATGCTGGTTTCGGGCTCGCTGTGGGATGGATGCGTCATGGCCAAATCGGTGGCCGGATAGATCAGCAGCTGGCCAGCGATGGCAGGACCGTTGCCGTCGCGTGCGGCAATCGAAACCACCGCGGCGAGATTGCCGCCGGCGCTGTCGCCGCCGACCAATAACCGCGATCGATCGATGCCGAGCCGCCCGGCATTTCCGGCAACCCACTTCGTCGCCGATATGGCGTCATCGACCGCGGCAGGGAATTTGTGCTCGGGGGCGAGCCGGTAGTCGACGGAGATAACCATCAGTTCGCCTTCATGCGCCAGCTTGCGGCACACCACGTCGTGGGAATCCAGGTCGCCGATCACCCAGCCGCCGCCGTGGAAAAACACCAGGCATGGCGCAAGGCCGTTGGCCTTCCGCAAGATTTTCGGTGTGTAGATGCGAGCAGGGATCGCACCATGCGGCGCGGAGATCGAAACCGGTTTGACCGATTCAAGTTCAGGCGGTTCCGGATTGGTGACGAAGCGACCCTTCAAATACAGCTCGCGCGCCTCGGCCGGCGTCACCGCTTCATAGGGCGGCCGGCCGGCTTCCTGAAATGCCTTGAACACGGCGGCGGCATCGGGATCGAGGGTAATGGGCATCGTGCGAAGACCTCTGATGTCAGAACTTTGATCAAAATCTCAGTTGTCATTCCGGAACGCCCGCGCGGTCCGCGCACAACCGGTTACCTTGCTACCTTGTCGCGTGGACTGATCGCGCAGATCGTCAAAAAATGCCGTGCGTACAACCTTGCTATGCTGCGTCAGGCTATGGCCACCTCCCCTTCGATTTCCACCGGCATTCCGAAGGGTAGCTCCGCCATACCCACCGCGCTGCGAGCGTGGGCACCTGCATCCGGTCCATAGAGTTCCAATATCAAATCCGAACAGCCGTTGATGATGGCGGGTTGATTGCCGAAACCGGGCGCGGAATTGACCATGCCGAAAATGCGCACCCACTGGGTCACGCGGTCCAGATCGCCGAGGGCGCGCTTGAGATTGCCAAGCATGGAAAGAGCGGTCAGTCTGGCGGCAGCGTAGCCTTGCTCTGACGTGACCTCACGCCCAACCTTGCCGAGCGGTTTTGCAAGTGGACCTTCCGGGCTTTGCGGCCCGTGCCCCGCAATAATTGCGCGACTTCCAACGAGAAGCACATTGACGTAGGGCAGCACTACGCCGGGCGGAGGCACAAAGGCGGGTGGCAGCGTCAAACCCAAGGCCGCAAGGCGAGCTTCAATGATTGCCATTAAACTCTCCTGTTCCGCAATCGGATTGGTTGCGAAAGACATCGCGGCAAAGCCAATTTCCATGGATCGACAGGACCGCTAGACCGCCGTGGCCGCTTTCCTCCACTGCGATCGAACCGTACGGGATAGGCAACTGGCAACAATCAATCATCCTTGGCACCTCCGGGTTTGAATTTCGATGGTCGCTCGTTGATCGCAGAACGTGAGTTCTAACAATAATCGCTTGATAGGCGGGGCGTCACTGACGACTGCCTTCTTCGCGAGGCCGCAAGACGAAAGTCGGGGCGTGGTCAGGTCGAGTACTTAGTGTTCCGACAGGCAGCACAGCCCGGTCGCCCCTGATGGCAATGGAGAACTTCTGAACCAGGCGTGCGGTCACCAGGGTTGCTACCGACAGCGCCAGTTGAGCACCGATGCAAACATGCGGACCTGCCCCGAAGGGTAAGTAGGTGAACCGTTCAGGCTCCGCAACGCCGAGAAATCGGCCTGGATTGAACACCATCGGTTCGGTCCACCAGCGGACATTCCTGTGGAGGAGCCACAAGGGAATCAAAATGATAGCTCCCGTTGCAATCCGCGAGCCACATATCTCGTGAGTTTGCCTGGCGAGCCGCCCGGTCATGAAGGCAGGTGGACGAAGCCGCAAGGCCTCATGGACGACTGCCCGCGCCAAGACAAGCTTCGGCAGATTCGTTGCGGCCTGCTCCGGCGAAAGATCAAGTCCCGACGCCTCGGCCGCAAGCGCTGCCTGCCATTGTGGCGCTTTGGCAAGCAACGCGCATATCCAGAACAATGTGAGCGCTGTCGTTTCATGCCCAGCCACGAGCAACGTCGACACTTCGTCAACGAGCAGATGTTCGTCGCCGGGACCATATACTGCAGATAATAGACCGAAGAGGTCGCGGGCGACACCGGTGTGCCCTGTTGCGCGTCGCTCATCCACGATCGCATGGACAAGTTTCGTCCAACGACGTCTGAACAAGATGCGACGCACCCGCAGTAGCGTCGGAATTCCATCGGGCAACAGGGCATCGACCGGGAACAACCGCCCCATGGTTTCCACGTACTCCGACATCATTGTCCGCATGCCGGAAGCGAAAGTCGAGGCTTCCATGGAAAACATCGTTGTCGCCGCGATCTCCAGGCTAAGATCCTGTAGCTCTCGCAGCATGTCTTTTTCAGTGCCGCACGATTGTCGCCAACGATCGCAGGCCCTTTCGGTGCAACGGACCATGTTCGGCGCCATGAGAGCGATACTTCGCGGCGTGAACGCGGGTGCCATAACCCGGCGCTGTCGCCGCCAAGCCTCGCCTTCGCTCACTAGAATTCCCTGTCCGGCAATTGGTCGTAGAACGCGTCGTCCGAAGGGCAGTCTCGCGTAATGTTCGGCGTGCGTCATCAGCACGTGCCGAATCGCCTCTGGCGAGGATGCGAGGACAAGATGCCGTCCCAACACCTGAAGCTTCACGATCGGCTCATCCAGACAACGGCGCGGAAACGCGCTGTAGGCGTTCCGACGCAGTGCGGATAGCACTTGCCAGCCGCTGTCGTCGTCAGGCGCCATCGGAGGCATAGGCGGGACTATCTCGGCTTCGCCGCTGGATTTCAGGGCAATCAAATCTTCTGCCCACGCTGTACGGGTGACAAATGCGCCCTCGGTGACACCGTATCGAGATCGCAAGACAGGCGGCTCTTCACGCTGGACGGTTCATTTCGGCTACCCTCGATTGCTCGCCGCATGCGAGCGAGGAAGCCAAACATTCGAGCAAGAAGCGGAGCCCTGATCCGCCGGGTTGGGCGGCGTTCGACGGTGAACCCATGAATTTCGTGGAGCGATTGCTGTGTGTGCATTTCCATTGTCGTTTTCTCTATCTAATGGCCGCGCGCGGGCACCGGCCTTTGCTTCAAGCCGGCTCTGCCTTTTCTGCGCGCCTATTGGATGTATTCGAATCCGACCGTGGAGTTCTTCATGCTCATGCTGTCTTCCGACGGTGATCGAGGCGCTGTGGTGACGGCCACCTCGGCCGGCAGCCTGAGCGCGCCACGTAAGGTCGCGATATCTTCGGACGTGAGGCCGAGGCTGGAGAGCTTACCGTCATCGATGTTACTGAGCGACGTCCGGATGCGCTGCTTCGCCGGATCGTCTTTCGCCTGAACGAGCCTCCGCACGAGGCTCGACCCCGATTTTTGACGCCCAATCGGGCTTACGGCGACGCGCTGCTGCGAGCATTCGGCAGTCTCGAAATTCGCTTCGCCGGCCGGCGCACGCCGCTGGCAACTGTTGGGGCTTTTCCTGGTTGTTCTCCCGGGCCTGTAAACGACGTTAAACAGCCCGGCAATCGCGATCGTGGCGACGAGCTTCAGCCCGACCGCGGTCGCGAGAAGAGGAATTAGCGATTTGATCACGAGGATCAACAGAGTAAGAACGATAAAGAGCAGCATCTCGACATATCCGGATTGCGGGGGTTAAGCAGTAATTGGTATTCGCCTTCAGAGGCGCGTGGGGGTCGTGCCCGTCCGCCGCCCGACCGGGCAGCGGATCAGATCCATCGTTCCGCTCTTTTTCCGACGTGGCGGCGGGGCCGTGATATCTCGAGCACCGAGCACCATCATTTGGCGAGAGGCGAACGATGGATCTTGAAGATTCCTGCTGCGTTGACCGAGCTCAATCGTTCGGCAGTGGATCTGATCCAATCCCCAACTATTTGATCGATCTTGATTACAATCATGACGACGTTTCTTGAAAAATCGAGCTTTTGTGAAAAAGTGACTGCCACGGCGCCGTCAACTCAAAAGGTGTGGGGCCGACGTAGTTCACGTGTCGACCAATTTCTGTGTCCGTTTCGGTTTTTCGAACGTCGCATGCATCGCAGAGTCGCGATGTAGCGATTTCGGGACCGCCGATCTTGAAGATTCTTGCCTTCCGCAGGGGCGGCGCCCAATGAGTTACGAACCCGTTACCTGCAGGAAGGCGGCAGCCTGCTCACCAATGACAACGCAGGGCGCCATGGTATTGCCCGTCGTCACGCGCGGCAGGATGGACGCATCCGCGACCCGCAGGCTGTCCACGCCGTAGACCTTCAACCTGCCATCGACGACCGACATGGCATCGCGGCCCATTTTCGCGGTACCGCACTGATGCCAGAAGGTGCCAAGGCCGTCGCGAAAGAAGCGCTCCAGCTCGCTGGGGTCGCTGGAGGCCGGGGTAATCTCGCGCACCGTGAAAGGCCGCAAAGCAGTGGAGTTGCCGATCCCGCGCGCAATGCGGAGTCCGGCGATCAGGTCTTTCAGATCCTGTGGATCACCGAGATAGTTCGCGTCAATTCTGACGGAATCTTCTGCATCGGGCCCTGTCAGGTGAATGGTGCCCCGGCTTCTTGGCCGCATGCCAACAACCAGGGACCAGGAGTCTGCTGGAGGGTCGTATCGCGCCGCGTTCTCTGGTGTCACGTCGGGTCCACGGCGCGCATATGTATAAAAATTGGGCGCGTCCAGCTCCGCGGTCGTCTTCCAAAAGCATACGGTCTGACTTCTTGGCACACGGGGCAGCCCAATGTCGGTGCTTTGCCAGACGTATCCAAAGGCAACGTGATCGTGGAGATTGCGCCCAACCCCTGGTAGCGGCTGCAGCACCGGAACTCCGATGCGTCGCAACTCGTCCTCGTCTCCAATACCGGACTGCATCAGGAGCTTCGGTGTTTGGATGGCGCCAAGGGAGAGAATGACTTCACGGCCGGCTTCGGCGCGATAGCATCTTCCCTGGTGACGGAACAGGACTCCCGTCGCGCGGCGGCGATGGAACAGAATTTGCGCCACCAGCGCCCCCGTCAAGACCGTGATGTTCTGCTCGGCCATGCGGGGGTACAGATAGGAGCGGAAGATCGACCGCCTTCTTCCCTCGTGAACGGTCTCTTCGGCGAACGCGCACCCAGCCGCCGCCTCCATCATACGGCCGTTCGCGTTCGGGAAGCGCTGCAGCCCCATCGACTCAGCGCCGTCCAGCAAGGCAAAGGAGAACGCATGAGGTTCGACGGCGGGTTGTACGTGCACCGTTCCGTCAAGGCCGCGATATTCCGGGTCAGCGCCCCCGGCCCACGCCTCGATTCGACGGCGATACCGTCCCAGAACCGCCTGATAACCCCACGAGGCTTCGCCCGACTCGGCGGCGTAAAAATCCCAATCGGCTTGATGTCCGCGCGACCATGTCGAGACGTTGATGCTGGAACCGCCACCCAGGACCTTGCCCATTGAATAAGGGATCGCTCGTCCGTTCAAACGCGGATTCGACTCGGCGATAAAACACCAATCCAGTTCGGTACCAAGCGTCATCGGCCAGCGGTTCGGATCCGTGATCGCATCCGTCTCGTCGCTGCCACCGGCTTCCAGTAAAAGTACCCTTACGCTCGGATTCGCCGCGAGCCTCGCGGCCACAACCGCGCCTGAGGTGCCAGCGCCGCAGACGATGTAGTCGAACTCTGTCCTGATTTCATAGGCGAGCCGGTGCTGGTTGGCGCGAACGCGCTCGGCGAAATCCTTCTGCGCGTCATGCTGCATGGGTATCGATGTCTCCGTGTCGGGTGATCTCGCGACGTTTCCAAAACGGCGAAACCAACTCACCTTCACACACGAGCGACCGCAGGCGCTTTCAGGAAAGCGCGCCGGCTTTCAGAAAAACGCGATTTTCAGTGATCGCGGCGATAAGCACTCGGAGCCATGCCGAAGCGCAACCGAAACGCAGTCGACAGGTGTGCATGGCTGGAAAAGCCGCAGGCCAGTGCAACGTCGGTCAACGACAGCGCGCGATCGTTCAGCATCGATTGCGCCCTCCTGAGACGTAACTCCAGCAGATGGCGGTGCGGAGTCTGCCCGGTGGCGGCCTTGAACATGCGCGTGAAATGCGACCTGCTGTAACCGCTTTCGGTTGCCAGTTCCGCAAGCGTCAGGTCGGCGGCAAGCCCGGCTTCCATACGTTCTATGACACGCCGTAGGACCCGGCGAAGGAGCCCGGAATGCTTCACACCGTTCGGCTGTTGGACCGACCGACTCACAAACAACAGGCGGGTCGCAAGCGCGGTCGATAGCGACTCAGCATAAACCCTCCCGCTCACCCCGCCCGCTTCTGCCTCTCTGGCCAAAAGCAACATCAGATCGCGGAGAGCCGTATCGTCCGTTCCGTACAGTTCCTGTATCGGGCCAGTCGGGCGCCGATCGAACTCCGCTTCCACCCCATGGAGAAACGCCGGCGAGATGACGCAGGCCACCACGTCCTGCACCATTGCACTTCGCGTTGCCGGTCTGATGCCGGGCGGACAGGCCGTAATTGTGTCCGGCAGTTTCCTGTAAGGTGCAAACGTACCCGGCTTGCGCTCCATCTCGCCTTCGGCTGGCCCGGTCCACAGAAGCAGGAAGTGATAGTCGATCGGCAGCTCCAATTTTTCCGCAGGCTGGATAGCGCGTCGCTCCACGACCAACCCATGCCAGCCCAACGGAACGCTGGACGGGCCTGTCAGCCTGGATGGGCCGAGCAGTCCATCTATTTCGGCGCTGTGATATTGTACGGAATCCATGTCGAACCTCAAAACCAACTGTGACTCTTGAACCCACTTGGGTGCTATCGCACACCTAAAGCCAGGGCTTGTGGATGGACCCGGCCTCGATGCGGTCGATACGATCAGTCGGTGTACTGCGCGGCAGCGGTGCGGTGGGGCTCGCCTTTGCCGACACGCTATTGACGAGATTGTCCGAGCAACTCTCCGTCATCGCATCACCGCGATTGCGCGCATGGTGAACGACGGGTCGTTAAGGTCTCCGCGGTGTTGGCAGACGTCAAACGTTCAGCGATGGACCTGATCCAATCCGCAACCAGTTGGTTGATCATGATACAATAACCACATTGCCTCGGGAAAAATCGAGGCTCAAAAAGCGCCGGACCGACCTGCAGTACACCGAACCTCTCGGCCAGAGCGGGAACGTCGATCCTCGTTCAGTTTGGTTTTCGTACGCTCTTTATGTCGCCGAAGTCCCCGTGTTCACCATGCCGGTGGCAGCGTAAAGGGAGGGGCGCGGGCCGGTCTTGAAGATTCTTGCTATTCGCGCTTCGCTTCAGCCTGATCGATAAAGTCTATTTGAGTTGTGCTGCAAAATCCCGGTTGTATTGCTTTCATCAGCAATGCAGCAAACATTCAGGAGAACCATGTCCGTCTCAGAAGAACCGGCTGATCTCGCCGAAATGGTCCGCGCTCACGCAAAAACACGCGGCGATGCCGTCGCATTCGAATTCGAAGGCCGCCGGGTCAGTTACGCCGCGTTCGATGTTCATACCAACCGCGTTGCCAACGGCCTTAACGCGCTTGGAGTCCGCCCTCGCGAGCGCATCGCCTATCTGGGCAAGAACAGCGACATTTATTTCGAACTCCTGCTTGGCGCGATGAAGGCCAATGTGGTGATGGCGCCGGTGAACTGGCGACTGGCGGGTCTGGAGATCGCCTTTATCGTCGAGGACTGCAATGCGGCGATACTCTTCGTCGGTCCGGAATTCATCGAGCAGGTTCGCGGCATCAAATTGCATCTGCCAGGCGTGCGCATTTTCATGACCACGGAAGGCGGCGGCGCTCCTGACTGGCCGGATTTCGCATCGTAGCGCGACGCGCAGAGCAGCGACGACCCGAAAATACCCGTCGATCCGCGAGACGTCGCGATCCAGCTTTACACCTCGGGTACGACGGGAAAGCCAAAAGGCGCGATGTTATCCCACGCCAATTTCCTTTGCCTTGTGGGAGCCGGCTGGTCCGATCAACCCGAATGGAATAAATGGTCGGAAAACGACGTATTGCTGATTGCGATGCCAATCTTTCACATTGGCGGCTCGGGATCGGGATTGAGCAGTCTCTATCATGGTGCCCAAGGCGTCATCGCTCGAGAGTTTGACCCCACCAAGGTGCTCGACTTCATCGAGAACTCAAAGATTACCAGGCTGTTCATGGTCCCCGCGGCGATGCAGTTCGTGGTGCGGCAGCCGCGCGCGCGCGAAGTCGATTTTTCGCGACTGCGCTACATGTTATATGGTGCCTCCCCCATTCCTGCCGCGCTGCTGAAGGAATGCATCGAGGTGTTCGGCTGCGGCTTCGTGCAGGTGTACGGCATGACGGAGACGACCGGCGCCATTGTCGCTCTTCCGCCGGAAGATCATGTCGAGGGACTGGATCGGATGCGCTCGGCCGGCAAGGCGCTGCCGGGGGTTGAGCTTGCGATCCTCGATGCCGAGGGCAAGCAATTGCCGCCGGGCGAAGTCGGCGAGATCGCGACGCGCTCCGGCTCGAACATGATCGGCTACTGGAACTTGCCGGAGGCCAGCGCCAAAACGCTCGACCGCGCGGGCTGGCTGCGCACCGGCGACGCCGGCTACATCGACAGCGACGGGTATCTCTACATTCATGACCGCATCAAGGACATGATCATTTCCGGCGGCGAAAACATCTATCCCGCCGAAGTCGAAAGTGCGATCTGCGATCACCCCGATGTCGCCGAGGTCGCCGTGGTCGGTGTGCCCGACGACAGATGGGGCGAAGCGGTCAAGGCGATCGTGGTGGTGAAGGCCGGCAAGAAGGCGACGTCATCCGACATCATCGACTTCACCCGCGAACGCATCGCCGGCTTCAAGACGCCGAAGTCGGTGGATTTCGTCGAAGCCCTGCCACGCAACGCGTCGGGCAAGATTCTGCGACGCCATCTGCGCGCCCCCTATTGGGCCGGCAAGGATAGGCAAGTGAATTGAGTCTGCTCGCACCCAGCATCACCCCGCGAACATGTTTGGTCCCGGGAGATTGGCGAGTGCTTCGCGACATAGCCGAGCAATTTGAGGTTGGTTCGGCGGTGTCGCAAGCCGCGGCACAGCTTCGCTGTGCCTTGTGGCGATCGAGGACAGCGATGAAGTTTCCTGCTACTCGACTCCTGGTCGCGGCAACAGCTGCGTTGGCGAAACGCCATGGACGCGCCGAACCCAACGCGTCAGATGACTCTGATCCGCGAAGCCTGTTTTTACGGCAATTTCCGCGAGACCGAGCCGTCCTTCTCGAACCATTTCAACCGCCCGTTGCAGCCGAAGATGGGCAATGCAGCGGTATGGGCTGACACCAACAGATCGAGCGAAGATGCGCGAAAAATGGAATTGACTCCGGTCTGTCATTTTCGCGAGGGTTGCGACATTGAGGGGTTCGTCCAAATGCGCGCAAACGAAATCCTTCAGCCGCTTGAGCACGTCCTGATTTAATAGATCGCTCGCTTGAGTCTTGGCGCCGACCATATGATTGTAGCAAGGGTGTCGATGAAGCGGCCTGCGGTCTCATTCCAGAAGATCGTCCCACGCGGATAACCGTCCTTGCTTTCCAGCACCAATACGCGGGCGAAATCAAGAAGCCTCTGATCATGGCCGCAGAGACGACCGATCAACTGCGCTTCGAGCGTGCCGTCTTCAGCGGCTGCGAGCGCAAGTTTCTCCGGTTCAACCGCAATAAGAATTGAATTCAGATCCTGGTCCGCGTCGGCGCTGGTGTCGAGCCCGGCGGGACAAATCGCCATGGATCCTTCATGCGCTTCGTGACGTAGCGTCCGGCCCGCCAGGCTGCAATGCATCCGCGCCTCTGAAATGACGTGCTGCCGCAGGTTCGCCGCGAAATGCGCGCTGCCCTGATAGTGCAGGTCAACGACGGATAGACCGCTTTCGCCGGGAGCGCTGCCGTGTGCCAGTATCGTTGGCGCGTCGCCGTTTTTTTGAGCAGAGAACACCTCGCCGACATCCGACATGATGGTGGTCATCCCCCAACCGCTATAGTTTGGCAGCAAATTATCTTGCCGGGAAAACACAATCCGTCTCCTGAAGTTATCGCCAGTCTGGTCCAGATGCCTGTCTTCACGACGGGGCCTTGAAGTCGTAGGAGATACGGCCCGCAGGAAGATAGAACAGCGCGATCAAGGCTCCCCCCTTCACCTCGGGATAGTGCCGGCTTCCGGGATCCGGCGCAGTCCAGCCCGGTCCTTGCCACCCTTGCAGACCCCCGAGTTCTGCGCCTTCATCGATCGGAATCACCAGGTTCAACTCTCCGTACGGGTGGCCGTGATATTGGCCGCGAAACACGTCGTCGTCGTGCTCGTCCTTGAACCGCTTGGGATCCCTGCTGTTCATGTAGACGGCGGTGATGCTGAAGTGGAAAGTCTCCGGCGACGGCTCCAAGATCCTGCTGCGCCGATAGTTCGGTCCATCGACTTCCTGGTCGGCAGCCCAACCCTCTTCCACGCCGAGCTTGATCAGCCTGGCGAGGGCCTGGTAGAGATCGCTGTTCTCTCCATATGTTTCGTTCAGCCAGTTTTCCATCGCCGCGCTCGGGGTCATGTCCTTGACCTCGCGCAGGAACGAAATGCTTCGCTGGATCAGTTCTTCACGATGTCCCATCTGCTTTCCTTTCAGCTTGCTTGAACCGTTGGATTTCAATCGCTGCAATTGTCGAAACCGAAGAATTGGGCGAACTCGGCGACCGCGGCTTTCGGCATCAGGCTTCCCGCGCTTGCGCTCTCGTCCTCCGCAAATCCGACCGACATTCCGCAAACCACCATTTCCTCGGGCGGTATCGGAAGCAGAGTCCTGAGAACTGCGTGGTATTTCGAGAAGGTCTCCTGCGGGCAGGTCTGCAAGCCCCGCGCGCCGGCAGCGATCATCACGTTCTGGATGAACATCCCAAGATCGAGCCAACTCCCCACCTGCAGGCGCCGGTCGATCGCAATGATCAGGCCGACGGGCGCACCGAAGAATCGATAGTTCTTCGACGTCTGGCGCGCGCGTGCGGTCATGTCCGATCGCTGGACCCCGAGCGATCCGTAGAACAGCCGTCCGAATTGATCGCGGCGTGACGAATACGGCTCCGGAAGCGGTGACGCGTAATACCGATATTCGGACGAGTGCTGGTCGCGAGCCTCTTCATGCGCCAGCAACAGGGTCCGCGAGATATCTTCCTTCTTCGCGCCCGCGACGACGTAGACGTGCCATGGCTGGATGTTCGCGCCGCTCGGCGCAAATCGCGCGACGTCGAGGATATCGGTAATCGTCTGTTTCGAAATCGGATGGTTCGTGAAAGACCGGGTCGCGAACCGACGCCTTATCGCCGCGTCCACCGCTTCCCGCGCCTCGCACCCGCCACCGGGCGATAGCGCCTCGGCCGCTACTTCTTGCTTAGCAGAGGACATCCCCCCTCCTCCTGCCGAGGACGCCGCCACCGAAGTCATCGACCGCCATCCGAGCCGCCACCACGGACCCCGGGCCACCATTGTCGGCGTAGAGCGACGACATGTCGGTCAATACGCCAATTTTCAGCGGGCCGGTCGCCTGGGCGTTCGCTCAATGCAAACCGGCCATCGCCGCGAGGCAAAGCAGCGTCGAGACCCCGGGCGTTCGGGTCGCCCATCGCTTCTGCTTTGTCGGACATCAGTCGCTCTCCCGTGCCGTGGGGCGATATTCACGGGAATGACGCGCCGCGGAAGTGAAACTATTTCAGGGTGAAAATGCGCTTCGTTCAGTTCGACACGCCGTGAAGCCGTGCGGTCCGAGGCAAAGACCGCGAAACGGCGGATGCCAGGGGGGATCGCAATTTCGGTCCAGTCGTCTAGTATCTCGAAGGAAATTGGGCCATCGGGGCCGTGCCGAACGTCGAAAATCGACGGTCGCGGGCGGCGCCCGACGCTCGAAAGGTCCGGCTGACGCCGGCAAACCCGGACGCAAGATGGCCGCTTCCTTCAGTACTCTCGACCTCAACCTCCTGCGCGTGTTTGACGCGGTGATGGAGGAGCGCAGCGTCCTTCGAGCCAGCCAAAAGGTTTGCCTCAGCCAGTCGGCTGTCAGTCACTCGTTGGCGCGGCTGAGGGAGATGCTGGACGACGAACTGTTCATCCGGACCGCCACGGGAATGCAACCCACCGGACGGGCGATGGCGATGGCCGGCATGGTCAGAGAGGCCCTGAAGTCGCTCGAAGCCGCGATCGAACTGCCGAAGTTCGAACCGGCCACCTCGACCAGGAGATTCACCATCGCGGCGAACGATTTCACCACCATGGTTGTTGCATCGCGCCTGCTTCATGTCTTGAGAACCGAAGCGCCCCACGTCGACATCGTGGTCAAACCGGTCACTCGGATCGACCTGGCGGAGCAGATCGATCTCGGCAGGATCGACGCCGCCCTCGGCACCTTCTCCGCAGTGCCCTCGCGGTTCAAGTCCGGCTTCCTGTTCGAATACGACGACGTCCTCGTCACGCACGCGTCGCACCACCTCAGCACGATCACGACCGAGATGCTTTCCGGACTTCCGATCATCGTGATTTCGTTCGGCGGCGAACAGGAGGGCGCGGTCGACGGCTTCATCTCCGAACGCGGCCTGGCGCGCCGATCCGAGATGTACGACCGGGCTTCCTTCGAGCGGGCGATGTCCGCATCGGAGCGCGTACCGAGAATCGCCGTCACGTTGCCCCACTTTCTCGCGCTTCCAGCTTTCCTCGACGGCTCGGGCCTGTCGGCGATTGTCCCGCGACCCCTCGCCGATTCCTTCGCCCGCACCAACCCGATTTCAATCCACGAACTTCCCTATCCGACGACCCGTCTGGAGGTCCGGTCGCTGTGGCACGAGCGCCATGAAGGCGACGCGTCGCAGGATTGGCTTCACGACGTGATGAGACGGGCGACGGAACATCTCCGTTCCGTCGCCGCCACGTCACGCAGCGGACTTCGAGCGACACCAGCAAGCGATCGATCAGATGATGGTTGCGTGAATAAAGCCCGCGTTGCGCCCCGCCGTCCGATTTCTCGCTGATACACCGTCCAACGATCGCCATGAACGCCGGCGACTTTGCGCGGACGAATTAACCGGACGAACATGGCCTCCAACTCCAGCATTGCCAACAAAGCTCGCAAAAAGGCCGAGGCGGATTTTGCGACCTGGCTTATGATGGCTAAGCTCGGAAGCTTCGATGACCTTCCGTCAAACGCACAGAAGTTTCTGATTGGCTATCGAGCCCGACTCGAGCTGATGAGCGAAGCCGAGTCCACCCTGCTGGCCGTTCGCGAGGTCTACAGAGCTTATTACGGCGAGATGGGCGGCGTGGGCGCGGCGCCGGAACCGCAAGCTCGCAAACCAACGACAGAGAGCAAAGTCGCGCGGTTACAGAGGCCGGCGAAAGCCCGGCCGGCTCCGTCGACCGCGCGCGCTGCGGGCGGGCTGGGCGACCGGAAGTCCATATCGGCTTTCCTGATTTTTGCCGGCATGGTGGCTTTGATCGTCGGCTACAAGTTTCTGGCGCACTGAGGCAACGCCCCCCGGGACGCCTCCGAGGCCTGCAGCGCTTTGACCCACGGCCGGCTCTCGACGATTGAAGTGCCGGTTCATCTCAGATCGCCGGGCGTGATGGTCCCTGTGCAAGCGTCAGCAGAACCGCAGCCAGTGCCGCGGCGACCTTGTCGGGCCGCGCCTTCTCGTAGATCGCGAACTCAAGATCAGGAAGCCGCGGCAGCCCCTCTTCCACCCCGAGAATACGCAAGCCCGCGATCAGCGCGCTGGCAGGAAGCGGAGTGATGGCGAGGCCCGCGAGCGCCGCCGCGCGCACGCCCGTCAAACTGGGACTGGTATAGATGATCTCCCAGATCAGTTCGTTGTCATTGAGCGCGGCGAGCGCAGCTTCGCGAGATACGGATCGCTCGCGGTATAGGGCCAGCGGCAGCGCCGCACCCGGAACAAGGTCGAACGTGTCCGCCGCAGCCCAGACCAACGGCTCATGCCAGACCAGACGTCCTTTCGACGTTCCGAGCGGACGCTTTGCGAACACGACGTCGAGCCGCCCCGCATTAAGTTGCTCGATCAATTCCGCGCTGACACCGATTTGCACCTCGAGCTTTACACCCGCATGGAGCTTGGCGAAGCGGCCGAGTGCCGAAGGCAACGAGCCGCCGGCGACCTCCTCGACCACGCCGAGGCGGACCATACCAGACAGCCGCGGCGCCGCCAGGCGATGACGGGCCGCTTCCTCAAGTTGCAACAGACGACGCGCGTCGCCGAGCAGCATCTCGCCATCATCGGTCAGCGCGACACTGCGCGTTGTCCGCCGAAACAAGGGCCGTTTGGCCTCGAGCTCAAGCCGCTTGATCTGCTGGCTCACCGTTGACTGCGTCAGGTTGAGCCGCTCCGCGGCGCGGTGGAAACCGCCGCAATCGGCCACGGCGACAAAGGCGCGCAACAGCTCGAAATCTAGCATCCCATTGATCCTGTTTTCCGATCAATCATATTATAAAATATCGTTTCTACAATCAATGATGGCCTCCTACCTTTCGCTTGAAGGACGGCGAAGGAGATCCATCATGTCAGGCACGTCACGACCCGGAGCAGATCGCGCCTCCCGTCTTGCTCGGGCTGCTGCGCTCAGCGGCAGCGGAAAAGTCTGCCCCGCAGACCGCGCGACGCAGTTGCTCGAAGCCATCATCGAGCCTGGCGATCGCGTGACGATCGAAGGCAACAATCAGAAGCAGGCGGATTTTCTCGCCTCGGCCTTGGCCAAGGTTGATCCTGCGCGGGTACACGATCTGCACATGGTGCAGTCTGTGCTGGCGCTGCCCGACCATCTCGCCGTATTCGAGCGCGGTATCGCTAACCGGCTGGATTTCGCCTTCGCGGGGCCGCAAAGCCGCAAGCTCGCTGAACTGGTCGCGAACGGGACGGTGAAGATCGGGGCGATCCATACCTATCTCGAACTCTATGCTCGCATGCTGGTCGACCTGACGCCGCGCGTGGCGCTCATCGCCGCCGACAAGGCGGATCGCAATGGCAACCTCTACACCGGCCCCAATACCGAAGACACGCCGACCATCGCCGAGGCGACGGCTTTCCGCGGCGGCATCGTGGTCGCGCAGGTCAACGAGATCGTGGACCGGCTGCCGCGGGTCGACGTACCCAGCGACTGGGTCGATGTCGTGGTACCGAGCCCGAAGCCCTATCTGATCGATCCGCTGTTCACGCGCGATCCCGCCAAGATCAGGAATGAGAACGTGCTGATGGCGATGATGGCGATCGCGGCGGTCTACGAACCCTACCAGGTGCGGCGGCTCAATCATGGCATCGGCTATGCGACCGCGGCGATCGAACTGATCCTGCCAACCTATGCCGCGCAGCGCGGGCTGAAGGGGAAGGTCGCCACGCATTTTGTGCTGAACCCGCACCCGACCCTGATCCCGGCGATCGAAGCCGGCTTCGTCGACAGCGTCTATTGCTTCGGCTCCGAGTTGGGCATGGAACGCTACGTCTCTAACCGCGCCGATGTATTCCCAATCGGCGCCGACGGTAATCTGCGGTCCAACCGCGCGCTCGCGCAGGTCGCCGGACAATATGCCTGCGACCTGTTCGTCGGCGCTACCTTGCAGATCGACGCACAGGGTAACAGCTCGACCGCCACCAAGGGCCGCATCACCGGCTTCGGCGGCGCGCCGAACATGGGCGCGGACCCGCGTGGCCGCCGCCACGACAGTCCGACCTGGTTGCGCGCAGGTCAGGAAGCCGGCGAGAGCCTGCGCGGACGCAAGCTTGTGGTGCAGATGGTGCAGACCCATCAGCCGAATGGCGCACCGAGCTTTGTCGAACGGCTGGACGCGTTCGACCTCGCAGCCTCGGCCGGTTTTGCGCTCCCGCCGGTGATGATCTATGGCGACGACGTCACCCATGTCGTTACCGAATGTGGGGTGGCCAACCTTTTGCGTTGCCGGTCGCCACAGGAGCGCGAAGCCGCATTGCGCGCCGTCGCCGGCGATACTGAGTTCGGCAAGCGACAGCCATCCGAAACAACCGACAGCCTGCGCCGCCGCGGCATCGTGATGTTCCCCTCTGACCTCGGCATCGATCTCAACACCGCGACCCGCGACTGGCTCGCGGCCCAATCGATCGACGACCTCGTGACGGCGTCAGGCGGACTCTACGTGCCGCCGGCGAAATTCCGCCAGGCCACGGTCCCCCACGGTTGAAGATAGGAGACAAATATGACCCAGAACACGCAAACCTCAAGCGACCCGTCGAACTCGAAGCTCGCGCCGGTCGATCGCGCGCGCAACGGCACTCCTGTCGGAACGCGGCGAGGCGTCAGGCGCGCAGGTCGCACGCGAACTGCACCACGTGCTGCGCGCCCTCGATGCCGACGACCGGCACAGCTTCCAGCGCCATCTTGCAACGGAGTTTCAGCCCGACAAAACGGCACTGCGCGCGGAAGCGGAGCGTTATCTCGCCGACAGCACCGCGGAAGCCGCGGCCGCGCTCGCGCAGGCCGCCGATCCACCCCGGCAGGAGCTGTTGCGGCGCATGAACATGGCGCCCGGCGGCACCGGCGCGCTGATCGCGATGCGCAGTGAAATCACCGCGCAACTGCACGACGAGCCGGAATTGAAGCTGCTCGACGCCGACCTCAAGCATCTCCTGTCCTTCTGGTTCAACCGTGGCTTTCTCGAACTGCGGCGGATCGACTGGCAGTCCCCGGCGGCGGTGCTGGAGAAGCTGATCGCCTATGAGGCGGTGCATGAGATCAAGGGCTGGGACGATCTGCGGCGGCGCCTTGCGCCCGACCGCCGCTGCTTCGCATTCTTCCATCCGGCGCTTCCCGGCGAGCCGCTGATCTTCGTCGAAGTCGCGCTGGTCCAGGGATTGGCCACAGCCATGCCGCCGCTGCTCGCACGGGAGACGGATGAAGAGGCCGCACTGGCGCGAGCCGCGCGCGCCGACACCGCGATTTTCTATTCGATCTCCAACTGCCAGGATGGCCTGCGCGGCATATCGTTCGGCAATTTCCTGATCAAGCAGGTGGTCGAGGAACTGCAGGCGGAGTTTCCGCAACTGAAGCGCTTCTCCACCCTGTCGCCGGTGCCGGGCTTCCGGCGCTGGCTCATGCAACGGCTTGCGGACGGAAGCGATCCCGACGCCGCGTTGTTGCCCCAACTCGAACGCGACGGCTGGTGGCATGACTTGGCGCAGAGCGAGAAGCTGCGCCCCGCCCTGATGCGGCTGTGCGCGCTGTATTTGACGCGGCAGCCGTCACCCGGAAGCCGCGTCGACCCGGTAGCGCACTTTCACCTCGGCAACGGCGCGCGGCTCGAACGGATCAATTGGCTCGGCAACGCCGCACGCCGTGCGATCGAGGAATCCTTCGGCATCATGGTCAACTATCTCTACGACCATGACAGCATCGAGGACAACCACGAGGTCTTCGTGCGTGACCGGACCATCGTGCGTTCGCCCGATGTCGACGCACTGCATTCCCACCCAACCTTGAAGGAAGAGATATCATGATGATGAACAGACGCGCTTTTTCCGCCGCCCTCGTGACCGGTGCGGCAGCTTCGCTGATCTCCACACGTGGCATGGCCGCGAATGCAACTCCAGCGAAGGCGAGCAACGTCGTGCTTGTGCACGGGCTGTTCGCCGACGGCTCGTGCTGGTCCGAAGTGATCGCGCGATTGCAGGCGGCGGGGCTCAACGTCACGGCCGTGCAAAATCCGCTGACGACGCTGCCTGAGGCGGTGGCTTCGGCCCAGCGAGTGCTGGCGCGGCAGGATGGCCCCACGGTGCTGGTGGGTCATTCCTTCTCCGGGATGATCGTCACGGAGGCCGGCATGCATCCGAACGTCTCCGCGCTTGTCTATGTGGCGGCGCGCGCGCCAGATGCGGGCGAAGACTACGCGGCCCTGGCGAAGGCGTATCCGACGCCGCCGGCGACGGCCGGGATCGTGTTCGACGGCGAGGAAGGACGCCTTTCCGAAAAGGCTTTCCTTCGCGATTTTGCCGGCGACCTGCCGGAAGCAAAGGCCAGGGTGCTCTGCGCCGTGCAGGAGCCGTTCCACAAGGCTCTGCTCACCGGCAAGACCACGCACGCGGCCTGGCGATCGAAGCCGAGCTACTATGCGGTTTCAACGGAAGACCGCACGATCAATCCGGACCTTGAACGCTTCATGGCCAAGCGGATGGGCGCCAAGACCATCGAGGTGAAGGCCAGCCATCTCTCGCTGATCTCCCAACCCGACGAGATCACGCGGCTGATCCTTGACGCCGCGGGACAGCAAGCCTGACGAACCCGGCACAGCACGAAAGCAGGCGAGCGCCTGCACCTCGCGCCTCAGGACATCCCGTTCGCCTTCTACGAGGTGGAGCCGAACCTCCCGCGCTTTCCTGCTGCATCGATCAGGCGAGATCCGACCGCGGATGCTTAAGCCGCGACATTGGCGATTTGCGAATATCGGCTTTGCTCAGCAGCGGTCGATCAGGGACCCCGGAGGCGACAGCCCTCGATCAATTCCCGGCATTTCAAGAAAGGCCGGGGGCTGAATTGCGAGTTAGACAGGCTTGTTGCCAGCGTCGTCAAAACGTGAGTTGCACCTAACGGCTACGAGCACGACTGAGGGAAACGGCCGAACAAGCGGGACATGCCGTATCACGACGCGGAATCGTAGTCCCAAGGCGCGGCTATTTTTGAATGCAGGTGTCGACGGTTTCCCTTGTGCATTCGTCGAGGCCGGTGAATACCGGATCTTCGACCTTCTTGCCCTCGATCAGATCGATCATGACCGATGGCGCCTTGTAGCCCATCTCGAACGGCCGCTGCCCGACCAGGGCTTCGACACGGCCTTCCTTCGCGATCGCGACCTCGTCACCGATGGTATCGGCAGCGACGATCACCAGCGCCTTGCTGGCGATTTGCGCCTTGTACTGATCCGTGAGCTGACGATAAGGTTGCGGCGCGCCAAACAGCGGCCATCCACCTTCGATCACGAAAGCATCGAGTTTCGGATTGGCGGTGAGGATGTCCGACATGGCCTGCACGCCTCGGGGACCATCATCATTGGTGAAAACCGGGCAGCCCGCAATTTCAGTCCAGCCGCCTTCGCCCTTCAGCCTGTCCAGATCCTTCTTGCCGGACAGCGCGTCGCGAGTCCCGGATGCGCGACGCAGAATATTGTCTGCCGCAGCATTTCCCTCGATCAAACAGACCGTTCCGCCATTCGGCTTCGTCTTCTTGAGATACTCGCCGAGCCGAAAGCCCATCACGTAATTATCGGTGCCGAGATAGGTCTTGCGAAGTGCTGCGTCTTCCTTTTTGAGATCGGCATCGAGCGTCATTACCGGCATCTTGGGTTTGGCGGCCTTGATCGCGTTGGCGATCAATGGCGCATTCGACGGCGAGATCGCGATAGCCGTGGTATCGGACTTGCCAAGCATGTCCTGCACGATCTGGGCCTCGCCGGCCTCGTCCGATGTCGAAGCCGGTCCGGTGTAGAAGCAATGATAGGGTGAACCGGCATTTTCCTTGTTCCACTTCTCGCAGCCTTGATGAATGGCTTCAAAGAACGGGTTGTCGAGACCCTTCACGACGATGACGAGTTGCTTCTTCTGAGCCATGGCGGATCCGGCCGACAAGGTCATCGCCGCGACGGCCAACGCCAATAGTGTCTTGCTCATTTGTCCCTCCCACATTCGCAGCGGGCGTTTATTCGCCCGGTTTCTAAATTGGTTTGATTCAAGGTTTGCCTGTTCCAAGACGCCCGCGTCAGGGAAGGTGGAGCAAAAGTGTAAGGAAGCAGCTTGACGTGAGGGAGTCGCTATTAAGTCACAGGCGCCCGACTTTCTCGAACCATTCTCGAACGAAATCCTCCACCGTGACTGCCGAGTCTCGTTCAAGATATCGATATCAGCCTCACCTGAGAATAATTGGGGCTCGTGATGAGTCAACGCATTTTTTCAGCGGGAAATATCACGACGCCTCATTTGGTGCGCTGCACCAGATGCAAGATGATTTGTTCGCGCGCAGGGCTGCGATGAATCCTGCGGAGATCATTGACTGACTACAGGCACTGTAATTCAATGCTTGTTCCTTCGACGCGCTGGGCTGCCCTGGGTTTTTGGTCGTCCGGTCGAACAGCGCACGGCACCAGGCCGGCGCAAGGCGAACGCTGAAATGCCTCTTCTCGAACTGAAAAATGTTTCGAAGCATTTTGGCGCGATTCACGCCCTCAACGAGGTCTCGCTGTCGCTCGAACCCGGCGAGGTCGTCGGCCTGATGGGTGACAATGGCGCCGGCAAGTCCACACTCGTCAAAATAATTGCCGGTAATTTCCGTCCCACCCACGGCGCCCTGCAAATGGAGGGACGGGATCTGTCCATGCATCGGCCGGTCGAAGCCCGCCAGCATGGCATCGAGATCGTTCACCAGGACCTCGCGCTTTGCGATAATCTGACCGCTGCCGCCAATGTCTTTCTCGGCCGCGAAATCCAAAAAGGGATCGGCCCGTTCAGGGTGCTTGATTACGCCGCGATGTATCGCCACGCCGGGCGAATCTTTGCCGAGTTGCGATCCGAGACGCGGCCGCGCGACCTGGTGAGACAGATGTCGGGCGGACAGCGGCAGGCCGTGGCCATAGCGCGAACCCGGATTGCCGACGCCAAGATCGTGCTGATGGACGAACCGACCGCGGCCATCTCCGTACGGCAAGTCGCCCAGGTGCTGAACCTGATCCGTCAACTGCGTGATCGCGGCATTGCGATTGTGCTCATCAGTCACCGTATGCCGGATGTCTTCGGCATCGCCGATCGCGTTGTGGTGCTGCGTCGCGGCCGCAAGGTCGCCGACAAGAGCATCGCTGCCAGTTCGCCTGAAGAGGTGACCGGGCTGATTACCGGGGCCATCGAGTACGCGTCGTGACGGTGGCTGGACGACCTGACGAAAACCGAAAGCCTCATTGATGGAAATTCAATTCGACGACGAGATCAAGCGCGCGAGATTTCCGATATTGTCCTGGTTGACGTCGCGTCAGGCATTCTGGGTTTTGCTCGCGGTATGTTTCGCCTGTATCTTCCTGTCGTTTGCCACCAATTCGTTTGCGACTTCGAACAACATCTTCAACGTCGCCCGCAACTTCACCTTCGTCGCGGTCATCGCGCTGGGCATGACCATTGTGATCATTACCGGCGGAATCGATCTGTCGGTCGGGTCGGTGCTCTGCCTGTGCAGCATGATTCTCGCCGTCGTCATGCACGCCGGCTACAGCATCGAGGTCGGCATCGCCGCCTCGCTCGGAACGGCCCTGCTGATTGGCGCGATCAATGGCGTATTGATCGCCTATCTGGAGATCCCGCCATTTGTCGTCACGCTGGGCATGCTGTCGATCGCGCGCAGTCTGGCGATGGTCGCTTCCAACAACACTGTCGTGTTCCAGTTCGGTCCGGATCACGACAAGCTGCTGTTTCTTGGCGGTGGCGCCTGGCTGTTCGGGATTGCCAATCCCGTGATCTACATGCTGGCGCTGGCGCTGCTGACCGGCTTTGTTCTGCACTTCACGCGGTTCGGCCGCTACGTCTTTGCGATCGGCGGCAACGAGCATGCGGCGATCGTGACCGGCGTACCGGTGCGCCGGACCAAGGTCGCCGTCTACATGATCTCCGCGCTCTCGGCCGGCATTGCCGGCGTGATCGAAACCGGCTGGCTTGGCGCCGTCACGACCAATCTTGGCGCCGGCATGGAGCTTCAGGTGATCGCCGCAGCCGTGATCGGCGGCGCCAATCTCGCCGGCGGAATCGGTACGGCGTTCGGCGCCCTGATCGGCTCGGCCCTGATTGAGGTGATCCGCAATAGTCTCGGGCTTCTGGGCATCAGCGCGTTCTGGCAAGGCACCTTCGTCGGCACGTTCATTATCGTTGCCGTCGCATTCGACCGGATCAGGAATTTTCGGTTTCCGACATGAGGGTTGCAGAAACGTTAAAGGGAACGGCGCTCCTGCAAGCAGGATTGACCGGACAACACATCTCCACAGTTCGATCAACGATGGATGGACAAGATAATGACAAGCAAGCGCGTCGTATTCACCGGAGGAACGGGCAAGGCCGGCCGGCACGTCCTGCCGCATCTGTTGGGCCGGGGTTACGACCTTCTCAACGTCGACCTCAAGCCCTTCGATCATCCCGGGGTCAACACCCTGATCGCCGATCTGACCGACAGCGGCCAGGCCTTCAACGCCCTGACCACGCATTTCGGCTTCGGCGGCTTCGAATCCGGCAAGCCGCCCGCGTCGCCGGATGCCGTCGTGCATTTCGCCGCGATCCCGCGCGTCTTGATCGAGCCGGACAACGAGACGTTTCGCGTCAACACGGTCAGCACTTATAATGTCATCGAAGCCGCGGCGAAACTCGGCGTCCGCAAGATCGTGATCGCCTCCAGCGAGACCACCTACGGCGTCTGTTTTGCCGAAGGCGACAAGGATTTCAAAAGCTTCCCGCTCGAGGAGGATTATGACACCGATCCCATGGACTCTTACGGGCTTTCCAAGGTCGTGAATGAAAAGACCGCGCGCGCCTTCGCCATGCGCTATGGCATCGACGTCTATGCGCTGCGGATCGCGAACGTCATCGAGCCTCATGAATACGACAGATTTCCCGGCTTCCTGGCCAATCTGGCGTCGCGAAAACGCAATGCCTGGGGCTACATCGACGCCCGCGACCTCGGCGAGATCGTGCATCTGGCGATCCAGAAAGACGGGCTCGGCTTTCAGGTCTTCAACGCCGTCAACGACACCGTCACCGCCGACATTCCGACCCGCGAAGTACTGAGCCGCTATTGTCCTCACGTCCCGATCACCCGCGAACTCGGCGAATACGAGGCGCCGCTGTCGAACCGGAAGGCGCGCGAGGTGCTGGGATTCAAGGAAGCGCACAACTGGCGGAAATACGTCAAGGCCGGATAGCGGCTGCGACGCTTCATCGCCACGTTAACCCTCGGGTCGGCGCGGCCTTGTTTTGTGAATTGACGGTCAGCCGCGCCCCGCCGAGCCAAGCCCGCCCGGATGTATGGCGGAAAGCAAGTTTCGACAAAAGCGTCACAATGAGGCCGTGGCGGCCGGTCAGAATGAAAGTCAGGACGACTCAAGAAGCGCCTGATTTTATTGGTTAAATACTGGCTGGGGCGGGAGGATTCGAACCTCCGCATGGTGGAATCAAAATCCACTGCCTTACCACTTGGCGACGCCCCATTAAGCTGTCTGGAAAGCGGGGGGACTAGCCTTCCGCGGATTCCCTCCGGCAACGCCGGTCTATAGAGGGAGTTGAGCCATTTCAACAGGCTAGGGCCAGAAATTCCGGTTGAACCGGATCCCAAGGTTTTATCGCTTTCCAAACAAGGTATTTCTTCAGGCGAACCGAAGCCGCCGATGGCCTGAAAATCCGCAACTCTGCTGCGCCGCGTCGCCTGCTTCCATCTTATCGGAGAGTTGAGAGAACGGCGGTTTCGTGGGAAGACGGCAGCCTGGCGGCCCCTGTCCCAGAGCGAGGCACCGATATGACCTACCGCGCGCCGATCAACGACATGCTGCTCGCCCTCAACCATGGCGCGGGCCTGCAGGCTGCGGTGAAAGCCGGGCATTACGGCGATTTCGATGCCGACATCACCGCCGCGGTGCTGGAGGAAGCCGGACGCTTTGCCTCCGACGTGCTGGCGCCGCTCAATCGGGTGGGCGACGAAAACGGCATCAAGCTCGAGGGTGGCAAGGTGACCACCGCGCCGGGCTGGCCCGATGCCTACCAGCGCTGGTCGGCGGCGGGATGGAACGCGGTGTCCGGCCCGGAAGCCTTTGGCGGCCAGGGCCTGCCGCTGGCGATCAATGCGGCCTGCACCGAGATCTGGAGCGCCTCGAACATCGCATTCGGCCTCTGCCCGCTGCTGACGCTGAGTGCGATCGAGGCGCTCGATGCCCATGGCAGCGACGAGCTGAAAAAGATCTATCTGGCAAAGCTGATATCCGGCCAATGGACCGGCACCATGCAGCTCACCGAACCGCAGGCGGGATCGGATGTCGGCGCGCTGCGCACCCGCGCCGAGCGCGCTTCCGGCGGCAGCTATCGCATCACCGGCACCAAAATCTTCATTACCTATGGCGATCACGACATGACCGATAACATCGTGCATTTCGTGCTGGCGCGATTGCCGGATGCGCCCGCCGGCACCAAAGGCATTTCGCTGTTCCTGATTCCAAAATTCCTGGTCAACGCCGATGGCTCGCTCGGGGTGCGCAACGACATCTATCCAAGCGGCGTCGAGCACAAGCTCGGCATGCATGCCTCTCCGACCTGCACCATGACCATGGGCGACCAGGGCGGCGCGGTCGGCTACCTGATCGGCGAGGAAAACCGCGGCATGCTCTGCATGTTCACGATGATGAACCAGGCCCGGCTCGGTGTCGGGCTCGAGGGGGTCGGCATCGCCGACCGCGCCTATCAGCAGGCGCTGGCGTTCGCGCAGGAACGCCGCCAGGGCCGCGCCCTCGGCAAGAAAGGCGATGGCTCGGACGCCATCATCGTGCATCCCGACGTCAAGCGCATGCTGATGCAGATGCGCGCCCTGACCGCCGCCGCACGCACGATCTGCTACGCCACCGCGGTCGCGCTCGACGTTTCCGTGCGGGCCACCGACGCGAAGGTGCGTGGCGATGCCACGGCCCGCGGCGCGCTGCTGACACCCATTGCAAAAGCGTTTTCCACCGACATCGGCAATGAGGTCGCCTCGCTCGGCGTGCAGATCCATGGCGGCATGGGATTCATCGAGGAAACCGGGGCCGCGCAGCATCTTCGCGACGCGCGCATCACGCCAATCTATGAAGGCACCAACGGCATTCAGTCGATCGATCTGGTGACCCGAAAACTCGCTGCCAATGGCGGCGCGTCGGTCTGGGCCCTGCTCGACGAGTTGTCCGGCATCGTCAAGCAGGTCGAGACCTCCAACGATCCCGGCTTCGGCACCACCGGCGCCAAACTGCGCGATGCCCTGGGCTCGCTCGACCGCAGCAGCCGATGGCTGCTGGAGCGCATCGCCTCGGCGCCGAACGACGCTCTGGCGGGCGCGACGCCGTATCTGCGGCTGTTCGGATCGACGCTTGGCGGCTGCATGCTCGCCGGCGAAGCGCTGGCCGCCCGCGACCTCGGCGAAGGCGCCGGCGACCCGCAACGCTATATCACGCTGGCGCGGTTCTTTGCCGAAAACATCTCGGTGCAGGCGGCCTCGCTGGAGCGCACCGTGATCGACAGCGCCGAGGCGGTGAACGGCGCGGATGCGGTGTTGCTGGGCTAGAGACATCCGTGGCTCCCGCTTCAGTTGAAAGAGCCAATTCTTTGAAAGTGCGATGCGCCAGTACGACCGTCATTCGCCAGTACGAACGTCATTTCGAGCGCAGCGAAGCAATCCATCTTGCCGCGTAAAGAAAGAGTGGATTGCTTCGCTTCGCTCGCAATGACGTTGATGGCGTTTCGCATACGGCTGCGTCCTCGCAGCGCGGAGCGCTCGAGGCGTTGCATTTATTTCCCGCCCAAAGAGGGCGTAGGGAACGTCGGATGCCCAATGCACCCGCGGCCTCGTGTGCAATTGTAGTGGTAGAACGCACACGGGTAACAACGAGTACACCGGAATCACCCGACGTTCCCGCACGCAATGGTTTTACGGCTTATTTCGTGCTCTCCCCGGTGACCGGCTATCGGATTCACACATCTCGAAAACCGACTCAAAAACAGGGACTTAGATGACCGTCGGTTTTGGAAGCGCCTCTACTACGGTCCCTCACCGA
>Ga0209890_10000190_pt1 | contig 28702 bp, 26 predicted proteins | sample OrgsoiDNA2013049_FD_185799 | JGI IMG/M metagenome (GOLD analysis project Ga0209890, IMG submission 185799) | Permafrost soil microbial communities from the Arctic, to analyse light accelerated degradation of dissolved organic matter (DOM) -... | ecosystem: Environmental > Terrestrial > Soil >... | reverse complement strand
CGGTGGTCGAGCTCGTCAACAAGTAGGCGCCGGGGCGAGCCACCATACCGAGGATGTTCACCTTCTGACTCTTGCTGTCGGTAACGATGACCGTGACTTCAGGCTCCGAGATGAAGCTCTGCAGGCGCTTTGTGATCTCTTGTTCCAGCTGCCGTGGCGTCTGACCGCCCGCCTGCAACTCTCCGACTAACGGTAAAGAAATCTTGCCATCGGAACGAACGGGAACGGACCGCGAGATGTCAGGTTCTTTCCAAACATTGATCGCCAGCACATCGTTGGCGCCAATCACGTAGGAACCATCCGAATGTGCGGCGCGCGCGCCTTCTCCAAGCTTCTCGCCCGCTTGCTTATCAGTTGCAGCGGCCGCGGGCGCCGCGGGTCGCGATCCAGGATCGGATTGCGCCAGTGCACCGATGGACACCAGCACAAGAAGCATCAGAAGTGGCATGATTCGATGGGTCGTCATTTGATGGGACGTCATGGGTTCCGTCATAAGCAACGCGTCTCAGCCATTTCCCGGTTCCCCGGCCGCGGGTTCATTCGTAGCTGGTCAATGCTGTCTGTCCAACTCTTGGCTACTACCATGAAAACTACTTTGCTTGCCGCATATCGTCGCCACGAAATAGTCGCGCAGACTCTGCGGGCGGCGACAGGTGGTACTCCTGAATCTTATACAGCAGCGCACGATAGCTGACATTCAGCAGCCGCGCAGCCGCTTTCCGGTTCCAGTGTGTCTGTTCAAGAGCATCGGCGATTGCACCGCGCTCGGCTTCCCCTTTTGCATTTCTCACCAGCAACTTCAGAGACGACTTTGCTTCCACCGGGTGCAAGCTCGAGGGATATTGACCGCTCGAAGGGAGACCGCTGTTTTTCGCGTGCCCATTCCCGTTCTCATCCTTACTGGCGGACCCGTGGTCGAAACGCGAATGTAACTCTTGCAATGCCGCATCTTCATCGCCGTGTGCCAGAAAGCGTTTGGCAAAGTTCTCCAGTTCCCGCAGGTTGCCGGGCCACGCATACTGCTGGCACGCGTCCAGTAACACGCTTGAAAAGCGCGGTGCCGGCACACCATAGCGCCGAGTCAGCCGGTTCATCAAGTGTCCCAGCAGCAGCGGGATTTCCTCATGCCGCTCGCGCAGAGGAGGCACGCGCAATTCGAAGACGCTCAAGCGATAGAACAGCTCTTCCTGAACTCTCTTTTCCGCTGCGGCCAACTCCAGATCGCCGCACGTGGCCGCGATGATGCGCACATCGGCCCGGATCGGGTTCTGGCCGCCGCACCGGACAAACTCTCCCGTCTCCAGCACTTTCAGAAGCCGCCGTTGCACCGCGTCTGGCATGGCATCGAATTCGTCCAGCAGGATCGTTCCCTTGGCGCACTGCTCGAACTTCCCTAACGTCGATTCCGGCCGCCCTTTGGCGGAAGTGTGTTCGTAACCGAATAGTTCATTTTCCAGCAGGTCGGAAGCAAGCACCGCGCACTTGACCCGCATAAACGGGAAGCTGGAACGAATCGAAAGCGAATGGATAAGCCGGGCAGCGGTCGTCTTCCCGCTCCCCGCTTCTCCTGTGATCAGCACCGGCACGTCAGTCTGCGAGAGTAGTTCGGCCTGCGTACGCAGCCGGCGTGTGGCCGGACTGGCCGCAATGAAATACAACTCGTCGCTGATTCGCTCGATTTCTGGTTGATACATGGTTAAGGGTGCCTGAGACGAGCTAAAAAATTACGGATCACTAGGGCAACGGCCGATGGGCCGACTTCAAACTGGTTCTACGTGGTACCCATCGATGCGTACGGCCATCGATCGCTGAATTGCATCGACGGAGATGATCAGGCTGTGGTCCCCATTTTCAGACAAGAACACGCCTTCCACTCCGTCCATCGCCCCACCGCATACACGGACCCGCTGCCCCACCTTGAGAAAAGGGTACGAACGCCAGGGAGCGGGCTGGGTCAGAACTTTCCGGATGCTTTCAATCTGTTCGTCGGGAATCGGCAGACTCGACCCGCGAGTGCCCACAAAACCGTGCACGCTCTCAATCTGGTACACACGCGTGCGGTCTTCCGCGCTCAAAGCGCAGCGGATGAAAACATAGCAACTAAACAGCGGCACTTCGACTTTCTGCGTGCGGTCGCTCCAGCGGTGCACTTCCATCGCGGTCGGCACGAACGTTTCCAGGCCTTGATCCCGCAGTCGCCGCTCGATCGCCTTTTCGTGGCGCGCTCGGGTGTGCAGCGCGTACCAGCGCAGCTCTTGCTGCGATACCAACTGGCTCGGCTGGCTGCCCACTTCGCAGTTCTGATTCGGGGTACTCATAGCTTCGCCCTCTGGGTCCCATTGAACTGGGTCCGCCTAAACGGCACGGGAGATCTCTTCAGCACTTTCAGGGGGAGGAGCGCTAGGAACGACTTGGGGGAACTTCTTAGCTGCCTAACCTTAGGGTCACTTGCAAGAGCGTGCAAGTGGTAGGACTACCCAGGACATACCAACCCTATTTAGGTGGGAGCCGACTTTCTCACGACCAAGCTGAACGTCTTAGAGACGTTATTCTTTGGCACAGTCGTGTTATAGACGCCTGGGGAGCTAGACCAGTTCGCTCCCGACAGCCATCAATCCTACCGAAGATAGTAGGTTATCATACTGATAATATGGATGTTATACTAGACGTATTGCTTCAGGAACAACGGTCATGTTGAGGCGAGTACGGCAGCTGATCCTTTGCACCGCCGTGCAACCGGTCAAGCTGTAACAGTGGTCGCAACGGCCAGTGCATTTGTTTGCATAGGTTGCAAGTCTCTTGCTTGCCGGCTAGTGGGTTTCGTGGTACATTTTCAGCTGTAACAAGAGGCGGTGGCCGACTTTTTTGCCTCACATTCTTCCCTCTCCCCCAAGGCCATTGTCTATAAACGGACGGAGTGATTCCCCCCTTCACCGGTTCGTATGACCAAAGTGTCAGGAGACCCGATGCCATCACATGAAGAACTGGGGTCGGACTTTGTCAGTATCGTTGTTGCCGACGGCACCCGCATCCACACGCAACTCTTAGCGGACGCGCTGCGCAACGATCGCGGTCTGCAGGTCGTCGCCGCGGCCTCGAATTCCGAGGAACTGTTGGCCGCCATCACTCGTGTGCCCATTGATGTCGCGGTGATCAGTCACAATTTGGACGATGAGCCGGGCCGCGGCACCCAGGTGTTGCGGGAGATGCGCGCGCTCCGGCCTCAGATCAAGGGTGTCATCCTGCTGGACTCGTCCAATCCGCAGGAGGTGCTGGAGTGCTTTCGCGCTGGAGCCAGGGGAATTTTTTCCAAGCAAGAGCGTCTGGAGAGCCTCTGCAAATGCATTCGCAGCGTCCACGAAGGGCAAGTCTGGGCGCGTAGCGTCGACCTGGATCATGCGCTCGAAGCGCTGGCCAACTCGCCGCGCGTTCGCGCTACCAATCACAAAGGAATCGAACTCCTTTCTGCGCGCGAACGCCAGGTGATCCAACATCTGGCTGGGGGGATGACCAATCGCGAGATTGCTGTTGCTCTCGAACTCAGCCCGCATACGGTCAAGAACTACCTGTTCCGTATTTTTGACAAGCTGGGAGTCTCCAGCCGCACCGAGTTGCTCTACCTGACCATGAATAACTCGCAGGTCCAGCTACAAGGCGCCGGCAACGGAGAGAGCGCAGGATTCGCCGCGACGATTGAAGCCGCCGAGGCTGGCGATCCCTTCGCGCAATTTCGGTTGGCTGAGCATTTTTATCAGATTAAAGACGTCCGGACCGACGACGAACCGATGGAGGGCGCCCAACCCGACTCCGTTTCCGCTTACGTGTGGTACCTGCTCGCAGAAAAGGCCACGGCACCAATGCTCGAACAGATCGAGCAAGGCAAGCAAAAAATCAGCCGGACAATGTCTCCTCAACAACTGGCGGAGGCCGAAGGCAGAGCTTCCGCATGGTTGAGAAACACCAAGAAACATTCTGGTTTTGCCGGCGCCGGTGAAACACAGACGGGCCGACAACGGAAGATGCGCGCTGGCGCCCGATAGGGCTCCGCGGGCTGATCGCGGGAACCGGCCTCAAGCCGATTTCTCTACACCCGAGTCGACGCCGTACTAGATAAAGACTCGGCACTCTCACCAGCGACTGATCCTTCCGCGAGGTCGCATGAATCTTCGTATTGGTCAATATGCAAGCGATTCATATTGACGAAGCGTCCCAGGGGAGTCGCCGTCTTGAGCCATTCTTTCAGTTGATAGAATGCGGGATACATCGCACGCATGGTTCGTAGTCTGAATCTGGATGTCGCACTTTCAGCGCGTGATAGCGGGTAGCCAAGTTCCGCCAGAAATTTTCCAATCAACCCTTCCAGCCGAGTCACCTTGTCGTCCGAAAGCTGCCGTCTCCACCGACCCACCGGGGAAAAGCCTCCAGACTTCCATTCCTCGGTAAACGACGTATTGGGAACACCGATTGCTCCTATTTTCGTTTTCCGGATCTTCTCGTAGTTCAGGTTCTCGCCGATAAACGCACTGACATTCGCGAGCGCTTCCTCAGGATGGAGCACCAGATCCTCGAAGCGGACCTCCATATAGTCCAATCCGATGGCCCGGCCGTGGCGCCGGCCAGTTTGGACTTTCCACATCCAATGCAGCGCGGAAACATACAGACGGTAGCTCCGGTCCCAGCGAAAGGGACGAATGAACTCTTTCTTGTCCAAAGCACACGCCACGTCGCGTCCGTCGCGTATCACATGAATAAAGAGAGCATCGGGAATCTGTCGTTTGACGGTCGGAAGATAGAGAAGATTGTCGGGGCCCCACACCGCCCAGCGCTGAAAGCCGCCCGCGCGCGCCATTTCTTCCATCACGACGCGCAGGAATTCGCCGCCCGTGGTCACCGAGGTCAGAACCCTTTTTGTGATTTCTCCGGCATCCAGGCCGGAGCGCCGGAACTGCCTCGTCCGCAACCAACATTGCATCAACTCGCGCCTGGTGGCAAGGCTGCGAAAATCCCCAAACCTCGGAACCAGCAGATCAAAGACACACGGTTCTGTTCGGTAAATGGGGAAGCGCCCCGATGACAGGAGCATGTGATACAGCATCGTGTTCCCGGACCGCGCCGACCCAACCACAAATACCGGCGCCTTTTCTCTGGTCGCCACCCTATCGGTCACTCGGGTCCAACACCGCCTGCGGAACGCAAGCCGGCACCAGCGTCCGAGAAGGCGTGTAAGTCTTGTCCGCCTTCTGACGCCAGGTTCGATGTCGCAAACGGTTCGCATTCTTGGTGAGCACAAAGCCAAGATATATTTCGGTTCGGTCCAGCTTCGAGAGCCGCCTGGGGCTCCATCGCTCCGCGTATTCGGCCAGACGAGGCTCCCCAGACAAGCGTCCCAGCACCTCCAGAAGAAGGCAATTCAGGTTGTGATAGGCAGGCGGACTCAGGTACGCCCGGCAACCATACCAACTCCATTTGCGGCCGTAGTCCCAGCGCGGCAGCGCATACTTGAGACCGGCAATTCCCTCTTCAAACAAGCGCCCCACAACCGGATCCTCAGTCTCCGCATATAGGTCATAGAGACCGATAAGCGACGACATGAAACCGTCGAGGATGCCGGGGAGCGGGCCGCCCGGAATCTCCGTGTAAAGAGTGTGGCCATCCAGCGAAACCCGGACTCCGGAGTCCTTGACATCGAGTTCAAATACCTTCGCTGAGTTCTTGAGAAGCTCCAGCAACTCGGGGCGCTTCGTCAGACGCCATGCGCGCACCAAAGCACTGATCACCAGGCCCTGCGTATATGCCGAGATCCACGGCGCCTTGAGCACGACGGTGCCGTTCGGGTAATCGAAGTTCATCGGCCAAACCACCGCGCCGTCGCTGCGAACAACCGCATTCTCTTCCAGCCATGAAACCTGCTTAAGGAAAGCGCTCAAGTTCGCTTCATCCCCGCGCCGCAGGTAGTGCCCCAACTGGACCAGTCCGTACCAAGCAATATAGGAAGGCCAGTACACCGCCCCGGTCACGCGATACCACGCCATGGGAATGCCGTTGGGATCCAAACGCAGCGCTTCCCAGGACAGCGCATCACTATAGAGGTGATAGTGCAGGGAGTCTTTCGCCCAAGCTTCCGGGACAGTGTAGAGAGGGTAATCGAAACTGAATCCGAAAATCTCCTTCTTCAACGCGTGGACGGCGCATCGGAAGGCATCGGGAGTTTTTGCTTTCCAAATCATTATTCTCTACCCCAGTTCGCGGTTCGTTCCATCGTTGTTCCCAGCGACCTCCCCCAAATGGGGCGACCAGTGGGAAGTTCGCGAGTTAGAGGGGGTATTCTGCTTCGCAGCTTAGACTTTGTCAACAAACGAATCGTCGCTCGCGCTCTTCGGTCAAAGCTGCATTAGATTGCATTGCAGCTTCGTGTATCCCTGCTTCTGGGCCCAGAGGTCGAGCGGGATCGACGCCATCTCATCCACGACAGGCTCGGCCCGCCCGCTCTTTGTCAGATCCACCGTCTTTATGTAGCTCCGGCAACTGTCGCAAGCTTCCACGCGCACATGCTTGAGTTCCTCCGCCGTATAAACTGGAAGCTTCGCGTGGTTCTCTTCTCCGCAACCGGGGCAGACAATCCGCCGGAACTCCCATTCCGCCAGACAGAAAGAGCACACCAGGAAACGCTGGCCGCCATCTCCCAGCGGACGAAGAACGCCGAGACCCGGTTTGCGCTTGCAAAATGGGCACAGAAACGGCGCCGGCCCAGTCCAGCGCATATTTGAACGCTCGCGAAGATTGGCCGCGAAGGGCTGAAGAAATGCGCGCGCGAAAAAATCGTGAGGCCCCGGTGGCAGCGCCCCGGTCTCATCTCCGTTCCAAAAAACCGTGAGCAATTGAAATTGTGAGTGCTCGCCGACATCCCGAAGTTCGCGCGCAGCTTCCCGAATCGGGCCCGGACTGATCGGTTCGACCCAAGCGAGGAATGTTCCGAATCGGCCAATCATGCCTGGCGAAAGCGGGCGCGCAAAGGGTTCGGATTCGACGCTCCCAGTCCAAGCATTCGATCTCTCAAGTTCCAGGGAAAAGTTCCGTTGGAAAAATGCGACGAGGGCATAGAAGCGCAGGATTTCCGCCGCAAAGCTATACTGGGCACCAAGTTCCTCCGCCCTTGCAATCCGTCGCTGCCATTCGTTCTGCGCCATTGCCCGATTATCGGCCCCCTTCTTCTGAGGCGCAAATGGCGGCATCATTCCCGGAGACAAAACTGTAAACGGAACAGGGACATTTCTATTGCGTGACAGCGCGGCTCGTTGGCGGGTCAGGTACCGAATAGAACACTGGATGGCTGAACGGTCGCGGCGCCAGGATGCCCGACACTGCCACGTTCGAATGGCAGTGATGTCGGCGCGCGGCTTTCAGTCCGCCGGCATTGGCGCTGGTCTTGCAACCAGCGGAGGTGCTTTCAGAGGGGTGACCGTTTCCGCGGGAGCCTCCAGCCATTTGCGCACTTCCGGCAGCGCGCGGCGCATGGCCAGTTCGCCGACGCGGATCAGTTCGCCGGCGCGTTTAAAGTCGTCATAGTCAAAACCCGCGACATCAGGCTCGATCACTACGTCGGCCGCGCTTCTCCACACGGAACTCATCATTTCCTGCGCGATCGCGAACGACTGCCCGATCACGTCAAAATAGTGTCGTGGCGCGCTAGTCTTCGACCACTGCCCTTTCAGGTGCACGGCCAGAACGCGCTCCGCTCCCATTTCGCGCACAGGAAGCGTCGGCACGGGATAGGAGAGCATGCCATCCACCAACCAGCTCCCGCGAATCTCGACGGGCAGGAACATCCCCGGATAAGCGCAACTTGCGCGCACCGGATCGATGATCGAGCCGGAGGAAAACACGGCCCCTTTGCCTGTATTGAAGTCGGTCGCAGTCACGCCCAGAGGAATGCGCAATTCTTCAAATGTCTGCACCTTCAAAGTGCGAGAGAGAAACGAAACCATGCGGTCGTTCGAGGCGAAGCCATAGCGCGAGAGCGTCCAGCGCGCGAAGGTTGTGAAGCGAACTGTGTGGGCGAGTTTTTCCAGTTCCTCGATTGTGAGTCCGCTGCAATACGCGGCGCCCATGATCGCCCCCACACTGGTGCCCGCAATCATCCGAACCGGGATGCCTTCTTCTTCGAGGACCTTGAGCACCCCAATGTGCGCGATGCCACGGGCAAAGCCTCCACCCAATGCGACACCAATCGCGGGGATGCGCTTCGCTTCGGCCGCGCTCGACAGGCGGGATAGTTCGCGACCGAACGCTTGCACGGAACGGATAACTTTTCCCAGCCTCTTCATCGGAACCCCACGCTCCTGGTTTGCCGGCAGGCGCAAACCCCTCAACTACTTTGGTGTAAGATGCCACGAACTCGTTTCAAGCTACAGTCCACCGTTGTGCCATCGGATGGTTACAAAGGCACCTATGGCGTGTTACCAAAACATGTGACTGCCTTAGGCGACAGGCGAGCTAACTGATTTACTTGTCATCACTTGCGATCTCTAGTGGCCCTAGAAGTCAGCTGATCCTGCCATAACAGGCCCACCCAAGCTAAGAGTCCGTGTGGTAGCCGTCTATATGGCCTGCGGGTGCAAGCGAGCTAGAATCCAGACTTCGCGAACGGCGACAAGGACCAAAGCTGAATGAGTATGCACTGGGCAACGAGAGAGGAAGATTAGCGGATGGCAAGCTACATCGGGGCAATTGATCAGGGAACGACAAGCTCGCGTTTCATCGTGTTCGACCGTTCCGGACGCATCGTCAGTACAGCTCAAAAAGAGCACGAGCAGATCTATCCCAGGCCGGGATGGGTGGAGCACGATCCTGAGGAAATTTTGCGCCGCACCCAGGACGTCATTCAGGAGGCAATGGAAACGCGCGGGCTTGGACCGGAAGATCTGGCTGCGATCGGAATCACCAATCAGCGCGAGACCACGGTCATCTGGCACAAGAAAAGTGGAAAGCCCGTTTGCAACGCGATTGTCTGGCAGGACACACGCGTTGGTCCCGCTGTAGCCACGTTCGCTTTGCGTGGCGGACACGACCGCTATCGTGCCCCGACCGGTCTCCCGCTCGCTACCTATTTCAGTGGCCTTAAAATTCGCTGGATTCTCGAAGAAATCGCGGGCGCGCGCGCACAAGCCGAAGCTGGCGATCTGATGTTTGGCAATATCGACACGTTTCTGATCTGGCAACTCACCGGCGGACCGGAGGGCGGCGTCCACGTCACCGACGTGACCAATGCCAGCCGCACGCAACTGATGAACCTCGCGACGCTCGAATGGGATCGGGAGATCCTGAAAGATTTCGGCATTCCGATCCATATGCTGCCGAAGATTGTTTCCAGCAGCGAAGTCTACGGCACGGCGAAACTGCCAGCCGTTGCGGGAGTTGCGATCGCCGGCGATCTCGGCGATCAGCAAGCCGCGCTGGTTGGCCAGGCCTGCTTCAAGGCAGGAGAAGCCAAGAATACCTACGGCACCGGCTGTTTCATGCTGATGAACACTGGCGAAAAGGCAGTGCCCTCAAATTTCGGCCTGCTGACCACGCTGGCGTACAAGTTCGGAGCGAAGCCGGCATGCTATGCGCTGGAAGGTAGCGTCGCCATTACGGGCGCGCTGGTCCAATGGATCCGCGACAATCTCGGACTCATCGAAAACAGCTCCGACATTGAAGCGCTCGCCCGAACCGTCCACAACAATGGCGGCGTCTACTTCGTTCCCGCCTTCTCTGGCCTGTACGCGCCCTATTGGAAGGAAGACGCGCGCGGAGTGATCGCCGGTCTGACCCGTTACGTGAACAAGGGACACATAGCCCGCGCCGTGCTCGAAGCCACAGCGTTCCAAGTGCGCGAGGTGGTCGACGCTATGGCCAAAGACTCCGGCATTAGGCTCGATGTCTTGCGCACCGACGGTGGAATGGTGATCAACGATCTGCTGATGCAATTTCAGGCCGACATTCTGGCGAAGCCGGTCGTTCGTCCGATGGTAAAGGAGACCACTGCTCTGGGCGCTGCCTATGCCGCCGGACTGGCAGTCGGCTTCTTCCAGGATACCGACGAACTCGTCGCCAACTGGGCAGTCGATCAACGCTGGGAGCCGAAGATGGATGAGGAGTCTCGCGAGCGGCTCTATCACTTCTGGAAGAAGGCGGTGACGCGCTCGTTCGACTGGGCGGAATCACCGTAGGCCGTCGCGTCGCAGTCTGGGAAGAGAATCCGCTGCACTACATTTCGAAAATTAAAGAGGAGGTCCACGACAATGCATGGACCATTTCTGGGCGAGTTTATGGGTACACTAGTGCTGGTCTTGCTGGGCGACGGCGTCGTCGCCAACGTTCTCCTGAAGAAATCGAAAGGCGAAAACTCCGGTTGGATCGTCATCGCGACGGCGTGGGGAATGGCCGTGGTCGCGGGCATCTTTACGGCCATCGCTTGCGGTAGCCCGAGCGCCCACATTAATCCGGCGATCACGTTCACTGTGGCCCTTCTGTCGGGAAACTGGTCGAAGGTCGCCCTCTTCTGGGCCGCGCAAATCCTGGGAGCTTTCGCCGGCGCCAGTCTGGTCTGGATGACCTACCTCCCACACTGGAAAGTGACGCCTGACACGGGGGCTAAGCTGTCAATTTTCTGCACTTCACCGGCTATTCGCAACCTCCCTGCCAACCTGCTGACGGAAACGATCGCCACGACTTGCCTGATCGTGGTTGGCTTCAGCTTCGGAAGCAAGGCGGTGTCCTCCAGCGGTCTTCCGGTTGGATTCGGCCCGTGGTTGTGGGGGGTTCTGGTGTGGGCTCTGGGCCTGAGTCTCGGCGGCCCTACCGGATACGCGATGAACCCCGCTCGCGATTTTGGTCCGCGCGTGGCCCACGCTATTCTGCCAATCGCCGACAAGGGAAATTCCGACTGGGGATATGCTCTCGTGCCGATCATTGGTCCGTTGATCGCCGGTGGCGTCGGCGCTGCCATTATCAAGCTAGTGGGCATCGAGTGATGTGGGCCGTGCGTCCAGAAGCATCAGTGCGATAAAAGCAGCCATGAATCGAACCGACATGTGGCACCGCATCGAAGTGCATCCCGAACCCTGGGACATGATTGTCGTTGGCGGCGGAGCGACCGGCGTTGGTGTCGCGATCGACGCTGCGTCGCGCGGCTACGATGTGCTGCTGCTCGAGCAGAGCGACTTCGGCAAAGGCACCTCCAGTCGCAGCACCAAGCTGGCACACGGCGGCGTGCGCTATCTGGAGCAGGGAAATATCGGCCTGGTCATGGAAGCGCTCAAGGAGCGCGGACTACTTCTGCAAAACGCGCCCCACCTGGTGCACGATCTTGCGTTCGTCGTGCCGAACTACGACTGGTGGGAGGCTCCATTCTACGGTCTCGGACTGAAGCTCTATCAGTTGCTGGCCGGTAAATACGGGTTTGGCACCTCGCGGATCCTCTCCAGAGAAGAGACACTGGAACATCTGCCCTCCCTCAAGACTGAAGGCCTGCGCGGAGGCGCAGTTTACTACGATGGACAATTCGACGACGCACGGTTGCTCATCCACATGGTGGCCACGGCTTTCGAGCAAGGCGCCACGTTGCTGAACTATGTCGAAGTCTCTGGTCTGACGAAGGACGCTCAAGGATTTGTGGATGGGGTCCGTGCGCGTGATGTAGAAACCGGCGGCGAGTTTCGCGCATCGGCGAAAGTTGTAGTCAACGCCACCGGCGCTTTCAGCGACCTGCTCCGCCTCAAGGCGGAGCCTTCCGCTACGCCGATGATCGTTCCGAGCCAGGGCGTTCACCTGGTCTTCGAATCGAGCTTCCTGCAGGGTGAGAGCGCGGTCATGGTTCCACACACGAGCGATGGCCGCGTGTTATTCGCAATTCCATGGCACGGTCACACTCTGGTGGGAACCACAGACACGGCAATTGCAACCGCAACGCTAGAGCCCATCGCAATGGAGCAGGAAATCGAATTCATCCTCGCGACCGCCGGACAATACCTGACGAAAGCACCCACGCGCGACGATGTGTTGAGCGTATTCGCCGGCATACGGCCGCTGGTACGCGCCACGGGCGTGGCCAGCACCGCTGCACTGTCACGCGATCACGTCATCCACATCGATCGCTCCGGCCTGGTCACCATCTGCGGCGGAAAGTGGACGACGTACCGCCATATGGCGGAGGATTGCGTCGATCAGGCGGCAACGCTCGCGCAGTTGCCGGAAAAACCATGCGTGACCCACCACCTGCGCATCCACGGCTTCCACGATGCCGCGAAACAATTCGGCCCGCTGGCTGTCTATGGTTCGGATGCCTGCGAGATTCACAAGCTCATCGAGACCGACGCTCGGCTCGGCGAACCGCTGCATGCGGCGCTGCCCTACGTGAAGGCGCAAGTGATCTGGGCGGTCCGCCACGAAATGGCCCGCACCGTGGAAGACACGCTGGCCAGGCGCACCCGCGCGCTATTCTTGAATGCGCGCGCAGCCCTCGAAATGGCATCCGCCGTCGCGGACTTGATGGCCTTAGAACTCAGTTGGGACGAGGTCACCCGGACGAAACAGTTGGACGCGTTTCGCAACGTTGCTGCGAACTACGTGCTTCATCACTGAAACATTGGGCCCCCATACATTCCGCGGGGTCTCGTTGGAGATCCGTTGCTCGGCTTCGTGTTCGGCTAATTTGCGGGGAACAGGTGGATACGGGGTCTTCTCCAGTTGCGGCGGCAAATCAAGGGACATTTCGATTGTGGTATGACACAAAGGATTCCACGATTGACGATCCAGCCAGACCGGGTTTATATTTCTCCGCATTAGCGCAGCACAAACTGGACGCTGTCGAGGCGTCTGCAACCATTCACCTCCGTAACTTCTGGCAGGCGCCGCACGGGGCCACAAAATGGAGTTTTCACGCAGGACCTTCCTCAAAGGCACCGTGCTTGGCGGAGCCGGTTTCTCCGCCCTCGGCTTTGACCTTACGCCGGTTTACGCCCAGACCCAGTCCCTCAAGATTTCCCGAGCCAGCGAAACGCGCAGCACCTGTCCTTATTGTTCCGTCAGTTGTGGAGTGATCATCTACACGCTCGGCGACAAGGCCAAGAACGCGATCCCGCAGGTCGTGCACGTCGAGGGCGATCCCGACCATCCCATCAACCGCGGCACGCTCTGCCCGAAGGGATCGTCGCTCCAGCAGGACATTCTCAACGACCGCCGCCTGCTCAAGCCGCAAGTGCGACGTCCGGGATCCGATCACTGGGAAGACATTTCGTGGGACCAGGCCTACAGCGAGATCGCGCAGCGGGTCAAGAAAACGCGCGACGACAGTTTCCTGGAAAAAGACGCGCAGGGCCGCACCGTGAACCGCTGCGAAGGCATGGCCTTCACCGGCGGCTGCACCGACACCAACGAGTTCAACTATCTGGTCGTGAAAAGTATGCGCAGCCTGGGGGTCTGCTACCTGGAAAACCAGGCCCGCGTTTGACACGGCCCAACGGTCTCCAGTTTGGGGCCCACATTCGGACGCGGCGCAATGACCAATGGCTGGATCGACATCAAGAACACAGACATGATGTTGATCATGGGCGGCAATCCTGCCGAGAACCACCCTTGCGGCTTCAAGTGGGCGATCGAAGCCAAGATTCACCGTAACGCGAAAACCATCGTCGTCGATCCGCGCCTGACCCGCACCGCCGCCAACGCGGATATGTACGTACAGATCCGCGCTGGCGCAGACATCGCCTTCCTCGGCGGTCTGATCAATTACGCCATCGCCAACAATCGCATCGCCAAGGACTATCTCGTCAATTACACGAACGCTTCCTTCATCATCAAGGAAGGGTTTGAGCTCCCCGACGACGGGCTGTTCTCCGGTTTCGATCCGCAGAAAAAGGTGTACGACAAATCCACCTGGAATTATGAAGAAGGCGGAGATCTTACCGGCAAGCCTGTAGTCGGTGGTGCGGTGATGCACTCTGCGTCGGCAACACAGTCGTCGACTGCGGGTGCGGCGCCTGGCGGGACGGGGCAGAGCCCCGTCGCCACACAAGCTTCCACCACACAAGCAGCCGCAAATTCGGGTAGTCCGCACATTTCGGGGAGCGGATCTGGTCCGCAACAAAAAACCAGCGACACTGGGCTTGGGCTGGGACATCAGGCCGGTGGGCCAGTTGGAGCGGCTGCTGGCGCAGGCGCTCCTGCCTTGCTTCCGGGCAAGATCGCGTTCGACCTCTCTCTGCAGCATCCACGCTGTGTTTTTCAATTGCTAAAGAAGCAATACGAACGTTACACGCCCGAGATGGTGGAGCGCATCACGGGTATTCCGCAAGATCAGTTTCTTAAGGCCGCGGACCTATTCACTTCGGTTCGCAAAGACGGCGACATGAAGAAAGTCGCCACCATTATTTACGCAGTGGGATGGACGCAGCATAGCTTCGGCACACAGATCATTCGCACCGCCTGCGTCATTCAATTATTACTGGGTAACATCGGCCGCGCTGGCGGAGGAGTCAACGCCCTCCGCGGCCACTCCAACATTCAGGGCGCGACCGATATGGCGGGAATTTTCGATATTCTTCCCGGCTACCTGAAGATGCCCAATCCCGCCGACGTCGACCTCGCCACTTATCTGAAGCGAAGCACGCCGCTCGTCTCGAAGCCCGATCCGTGGGATTCATTTAATTACTGGTCCAACACATCGAAGTTTGCTGTCTCGTTATTGAAGGCGCTCTACGGACCGGCTGCCACGAAAGAAAACGATTTTGCGTTCAACTATCTGCCGAAGATCGACCGTAACTATTCCTGGGTGAATATCTGGAACGACATGTACGAGGGCAAGATCAAAGGCATCTTCGCCTTCGGCATGAACGGCGTGATGATCGGCCCCGATTCGAACAAGAATATCGATGCCCTGAAAAAGGCTGACTGGCTGGTGGTATGCGAGATTTATCCGGATGAGACCAGCGAATTCTGGCGCGCGCCTGGCATCACAGCTGACGATCAGAAGAAAATCAATACCACGGTATATCGCCTGCCTGGCGCGGGCTTTGCGGAAAAAGATGGAACCTTCGTGAACTCCGCCCGTTGGCTGCAATGGAAGAATGTCGCCGTTCCTCCGCCGGGACAGGCGCGTCTCGATCAAGAGATTCTTGCAACCATCTTTTTGAAGGTTCGCGATCTTTATAAAAAAGACGGCGGCAAGTTCCCGGATCCCATACTGAACGCATCGTTCGCCTACACGAACCCTTACAATCCGTCGCTCGCCGAGGTCGCGAGAGAACTCAATGGCAAAGCGATCGCGGACCTTACCGACCCAAAGACGAACGTGACTATCAAGGCCGGTCAGCAGGTCCCAGGCTTTGCCTGGCTCAAGGATGACGGAACGACGCTTTGCGGAAACTGGCTGTACTCCGGATCATGGACGGAAGCCGGGGCGATGACTCAGCGTCGCGGTACCGAAGATCCATCCGGCCTCGGCATCTATCCCAACTGGGCCTGGTCGTGGCCGGCGAATCGCCGCGTGCTCTACAACCGCGCCTCCTGCGATGTCGACGGCAAGCCCTACGATCCTTCGCGTCGCCAGATTTGGTGGGACGAATCGAAGCAAATTTGGGCCGGTGTTGACGTTCCCGATTTCAAGGCAGATTCCCCGCCCAAAGATCATATGGGACCGTTCATCATGAATCCCGAAGGCATCGGTCGTTTATTCGTGCCACTGGCAGGAATGGCGGATGGCCCGTTCCCGGAACATTACGAGCCATTCGAAAGTCCGCTCCTCAATCCGCTCCATCCCAATCAGTCCAGTAATCCGATTGCGCGGTCTTATAAGACCGACATGGACAAGTACGGGACGGTGGATCAGGGATTCAACGTTATCTGCACCACCTATCGCCTGACCGAGCACTACCACTACTGGACAAAAAATAATCCGATGAACGTCCAACTTGTGCCCGAGCCGTTCGTCGAAGTCCCGGCCGAGCTCGCCGACCGCATCGGCATTCGCGGGGGCGAGAAGGTAAAGGTCACCAGCGCGCGCGGTCACTATATCGCCAAGGCGATGGTCACGCGCCGCATCCGGCCCATGAAGATCGATGGCAAGGAAACGTTCCAGATCGGCATCCCCATTCACTGGGGCTTCCGCGGCATTGTGGAAGATGAAGGCAGGACCGCGAAAACGCTGACGAATCAGTTGACGCCAACAGTGATTGATCCAAATGCCTTTACGCCCGAGTTCAAAGGCTTTCTCGTGAAGATAGAAAAAATTTAGTGGAGCGCCGGGCGCTCCACCAGCAATTCAAATCAAGACCGAGGACGGGAGATGGCAGACCGCAAGGCACTACAAGCCGAAATGATCTCGGCGCACACTGGCCCCTCTCCCGGCCACGGTATGCAGCGCGACCTCGAAGTCTGCAAACTGGTCGATACCACCACGTGCATTGGCTGCAAAGCGTGTGAAGTAGCGTGCGCCGAGTGGAACGACTTGCCGTTCTCCCCGACCACCTTCGACAACACTTACCAGACAATGCCGGAGACGCGCTGGAATTTCTGGAACCTCATCAAGTTCAACGAGCACCAGAATCCGGATGGCACGATCCAGTGGCTGATGCGCAAGGACCAGTGCATGCACTGCGCCGATCCTGGCTGCCTGGCGGCTTGTCCGGCCGATGGCGCCATCGTCAAGTACGCCAACGGCATCGTCGACTTCAACCAGGAAAACTGTATCGGGTGTGAATTCTGCGTTTCCGGTTGTCCCTTTAATATTCCGCGCTTCAATCCTGAGACGAAGCGAGTTTACAAGTGCACGCTCTGCTCCGATCGCGTCGGCGAGGGTCTCGAGCCCGCCTGCATCAAGGCGTGCCCCACCGGCTGTCTCAAGTTTGGCACCAAGGACGACATGAAATTCATCGCCGAGGAGCGCGCAAAACAACTGCGCGACAATTTCGGCTGGCAGAACGCCGGCGTCTACGATCCCCAATCCGTCGGCGGAACGCATGTGATCTACGTTCTCCACGACGCCACCGACCCCGAGCGCTACGGCGGCCTGCCGGCAAATCCGCAGATCCCGTGGAGCTATACAGTATGGAAGTGGCTGTTCAAACCCGTGCTCGGCACGTTCGCGTTGTTCGGTTTCCTCGGCGTGCTCGCGCACTACGTAACCTCCGGCCCGCGCCGGACCCAACCGGAACCGCCGGCAAAGGATGGCGCCGATGCCAATATCGTCGTCTAGGTCAACGTCTAGCGCGGTCGAACGTTTCGACGACAAGGCTCGCGAGAGTTTCGAATCCGTTGGCCACACCACCGTCTATCGCGGAGAGTTGCTGCGCCATCCGGTATACACGCGTGTGCTCCACTGGGCGGTCGCGCTCTTCTTCTTCCTCGCGCTGTTCACCGGCTTTGGCATCTATCTCCCATGGCTCTTCCGCTGGTTCAGCCCCATCTTCGGCGGCGGACCACTCAGTCGGATCATGCACCCATGGTTCGGCGTGGGCTTCGTCTTATTCTTCGGATTGCAAGCCCTGAACTGGCTCCAGCCCATGATCTGGACCGCAGCCGATTCCAACTGGATGCGTGACATGAAGAAGATCGTCAGCGGTGAAGCAAAGATGGATCCACCCGACACCGGCTTCTTCAACGCCGGACAGAAAATTCAGTTCTGGGAGATCGTCGGCGGCTGCGTCGTGTACCTGATCAGCGGCATCATCCTGTGGGCGGGCGCAAGAACCTTCGGAAGGATCTCGGTTGCCATCAGCTATGTCGTACACGACGTTTCCGCCCTCATTATGCTCGGCGGAATTTTTATCCACATCTACCAAAGCACGTTCGGCGAGCCCGGTACGTTCCAGTCAATGATTCGCGGCGCCGTGAGCGAGGCCTGGGCCTGGACCTTCCACCCCGCCTGGTACAAGCAAGTCACCGGACGCGACCCGCAGCAAGCCTGCGAAGAAGCGCGCCGCCAAATGACCAGCGGCAGCAAGCCCTAGCAGACGAGCGAAAATCTCCACCACAGAGGGCACAGGGTACACGGGACTTCTTCAACCCGGTGTCAAATCGATTGTGACCCAGAAGCTTTCCTCTGTGTTCCTCTGTGTCCTCTGTGGTTAGGAATTCCGTCGCTCAGGACGGAAATTGCGATGGTATCCGTTTCTGACTATAATGACCATCATGACTATCTCGATTTTGAAAGGTTTGCTATGAGTTCACAGAGCTGGACCGTCGCGGAAGCCAAGGCAAAATTCAGTGAAATCATCGAGCGCGCAATGTCCGAGGGGCCGCAGACCATCACCCGAAATGGCCGCACGGCCGCGGTGGTGGTGGGGGCGGAGGAATGGCAAAAGAAAACAAAACGCGGCGGCAACCTGGCGGAGTTCTTTGCGGAATCTCCCTTGCGAGAATCGGGTCTGAAGATCCATCGGCTCAAGGAACGACCCCGGAAGATTAGTCTATGAACTTTCTTCTGGATACAAACGCGGTTTCGGAATGGGTCAAGCCGCGACCCAATCCCGGTCTCATCGCTTGGATGGAATCGGCCGATGAGGATCGGATTTTCATCAGCGTCGTCTCGTTGGCAGAGCTGCGCTACGGCGTGGAACGCATGGCGGCGGGAAGGCGTCGAAGCCGGCTGGAGCGGTGGCTGCAACATGAATTGCCGTTGCGATTTGAGAACAGAATTTTGCCCGTCGACATCAACGTGGCCGAGGCTTGGGGCAGGACGGTGTCACGCAACGAGGCGGCGGGACGTCCGATAAGCGCAATGGATGCTTTCCTGGCGGCAACCGCGGAAACCCATCACCTGACGCTGGTCACCCGTAGCGTTTCAGATTTCCCGCTGCTTAAAGCGGTTCTCAATCCCTGGGCCTAGAAGCACGCCTAACGCGTTGAGCGCACCACAGAGGCTTCCGTCTTTGCGCGGCTGAAGCCGAACTGAAGTTTCCATTCCCTGTCGCCGGACTGGTCGCCGGCTTGCGCCGGAGAAAATTTCCAATCCTGAGCAGCCTCCAAGGCGAGGCGCTTAAAATACTTGCTGGCCCGGCCCGATTCGACCTTCGCTTGCGCCACGTTGCCCGCTGCATCCACATTGACTTTCACGCGAACCTCGATCTTGCCGTGAATCGTGCGGCGCGCACCCGGCGAGACTTCCGGCACCACTCGCCGCACCACGTCGCCCTGATGAATGGCAGCAGTCGCTCTTTCCGCGCCACTCGCCCCTGCCGCCGGCATTGCGGATTGCATCGCCCCCTGCTGAGTTGGCGTCGCTTGCACCTCCGCTGGAGCGCTCGACGATTTCGGACGAACCATCCAGAAAGCTGCACCCGCAACCGCCGCCAATACCAACACGTAGGGCCATTTTGCGGACGCTTTCTGCGAACCTGAAACCGCTGGCGCAGAAGCTGACTTTTCAATCGGAGCTGACGCCGGCACTGGCCGCACCTCCAAACAACCAAGGATCTGCGCCACCGTCCATCGCTTCCCCGCATCGACCTCCAGGCAGTGCCCAGCGATTTCGCGGAAGGGTTTCGCAACTGCCGGTACTACCGGCGCGATCTTCCGCGTGCGATCCCAAACCGGCAAGTGCTGCGTCAGCACCTCGACCAGTGTCATGCCCAACTGCCAAACGTCGGTAGCCGTTGAAATCGCTCCCATCGCCTCCTCTGGCGGATCATAGGCGCTCGGCGCCCTCGCACCCCTCTTCTCGCCCGGCTCCCTTAACGCGTCGCTCGAGAGCTTCACCTGGTCCCCAATGGCCAGAATATTCGACGACTGGATGTGCCCATGCACGAAGCCCTTGCCGTGCAAAAACCGCAAGGCCCGCAGAACCGGAGGCAGCATGCCTCGCGTTTCGTCGGCCGTCAGCGCCCGCTCGGGAAGAATCTGCGAAAGATTTTCTTCCGCATACTCCTGGACCACATAAAGCAGCTTCGTGCCGTCAAGCTGGCAGCGTCCCGCCTCGAAGATACCAATCAAATTGGGATGGGTCAGGTCGCGAGCCGCCTTCCATCGCAGGAGTTGCTTCTCCGCGTCCCCGCCATCGGCGGAGACTAACTTGATCGCGGCATTTTTCAGATCCGCGCCCTGCGTAAGGAACACTGCACTATGATCGGAGCCGCCCAGGTAACTTTGCAACGGAAATTTCCCGTCGACAGTACGGCCCACCCATTGTTTCCACATCTCACTCATATCCCGAGCCTCAGTCGCCCGCCTATTGTATGCGACCGCGAGCAGAACCGGTTAACCGCAGGCGGCGGAAGTTGAACTTGAAATTCCGCGTTCATTCCTTCGCAAAAATCCTTCGCAGCACTTTAGAATATCCGCATGGCGATCGTCCCCACTGAAATCCACGGCCAGCGGTACATCAGCCTCGTTACCTTTCGAAAAAGTGGCGTCGCTGTGTACACGCCCATCTGGTTTGCAGAAGATAGCAACAAGCTCTATTTCATGACGAACAGCAAGTTAGGAAAGTGCAAACGCATCCGCAACAACCCGCAGGTCAGGATCGCCCCCTGCACCATCCGCGGAAAAATCACCGGCCCTGAATTCCCCGCAGCCGTCCGCATCCTGCCACCGGAAGATTCTGCCCGCGTCCGCCAGTTGATCAAGGCGAAATACTGGCTCGCCCGAGTTCCCTTGCTGTGGCGCAACACCGACACCTACCTTGAAATCACACCCGCATCCGCATGAATCAGCCTCGCAACCCGCTCCGCACCGCAATCATTCGGTTTCCTTCGTGATCCTTCGCGTCCTTTGTGGTTATCGCTCTGCCCTGTGATGGATGACATTTACGCTGGCTCCCCGACCCTGTTACCATCAAAAGTTGTCCAAACATCTGAGTAAGTCCTGAGGCAATCAAACTTTCTTTTGGAGGCAACATGGCCGTAAAAGTTGGCATTAATGGATTTGGACGCATCGGACGCAACGTCCTGCGCACCGCGCTCGCTGACAAGAACCTCGACTTCGTAGCCGTAAACGATCTCACCGATCCCAAGACTCTGGCCCACCTGCTGAAGTACGACTCGATCCTCGGCAACCTGCCGCACAAGATCACCGCCGGCGCCGACAGTATTTCGATAGACGGCAAGACCATTAAGGTATTCAAGGAAAAAGATCCCGCTGCCCTGCCCTGGGACTCCGTCGGCGCTCAGGTCGTGGTTGAGTCCACCGGCCGCTTCACCGACGCCAATGACGCGAGGAAACATCTGCGCGGCTCGGTGAAAAAAGTCATCATCTCCGCCCCCGCGAAGAACGAAGACTTCACCGTCGTGCTCGGCGTGAACGAGGAAAAATACGATCCCGCCAAACACCAAATCATCTCGAACGCTTCCTGCACCACGAATTGTCTGGCCCCGATCGCCAAGGTGGTCAACGACAATTTCAAGATCGTCGCCGGCACCATGACCACCATTCACTCTTATACGAACGATCAGGTGATCCTCGATTTCCCGCACAAGGATTTGCGGCGAGCCCGGGCGGCGGCAATCAACATGATCCCGACCTCGACCGGCGCGGCCAAAGCGCTCAAGCTTGTCATCCCCGAACTGGGCGGCAAACTTGACGGCTTCTCGATACGCGTTCCCACACCCAACGTCTCGGTCGTCGACCTGGTCGTCTGGGTAGAAAAAAAGACCACCAAAGAAGAGGTTAACGCCGCCCTGAAGAACGCCTCCGAGTCCGGTCCGCTGAAGGGCTATCTCGGCTTCGAGGAGAACGAATTGGTCTCATCCGATTTCAAGGGAGACTCCCGCTCCTCCATCGTCGACGCGCACATGACCTTGGTAGTCGCCGGCAATTGCGTGAAGGTCATCGCATGGTATGACAACGAGTGGGGCTACTCCTGCCGTGTCCACGATCTCATCAACCTGATGGCGGCTAAGGGCCTGTAGGTTCCGTAGCAATGAATCATACGGTGGAGGGATGGGCGTCTCGCCCGTCCAGCCGGGCGAGAACTCCCGGCTCTCCACCGGCAAAACGTCGAACGACGGAGTTCTTTTCATGTCCAAGCTTTCGATTCGCGACCTCCCTCTCAACGATCACCGCATCTTCATGCGTGTCGACTTCAACGTCCCGCTCGACGACGGACGCGTCATGGACGACACACGCATCCGCGAAACCCTGCCCAGCATCGAGTACGCTCTGCGTCACGGGGCCCGCCTCATTCTCGCGTCTCACCTGGGCCGGCCCAAAGGCAAGGCCAATCCAAAACTGAGCCTCAAACCGGTCGCCGAGCGTCTGCGCATGTTGTTAGACAAAGAACTGTCGCGTGGCGAAAACGTCGGCTTCTGCCCCCAGTGCGTGGGGCCCGAAGCCGAAGAAATGGCGCTCAAACTCGAGAAAGGCCAGGTGCTGCTGCTCGAGAACCTTCGCTTCCACGCCGAAGAAGAAAAAAATGACGAGAACTTTTCCAAGCAACTCGCCAAGCTTGCCGAATTCTACGTCAACGATGCCTTCGGCACCGCCCATCGTGCCCACGCTTCCACCGTCGGTATCACCAAGTTCGTGCAGAAATCCGCCGCCGGGTTGCTCATGGAAAAAGAACTGCAATATCTGGGTCGCGTTTTGCAGAACCCCGAACACCCTTTCGTCGCCATCCTCGGCGGCGCCAAAGTCAGCGACAAAATCGGAGTCATTCAGAACCTGCTCAGCAAAGTCGACGTCCTCATTATCGGCGGCGGTATGGCCTACACCTTCCTCAAGGCGCAAGGCGAATCCGTCGGCAAGAGTTTGGTCGAAGAAGACAAGATCGAACTCGCCCGCAACCTTCTGCAGCAGGCAAAAACCCATAAGCTCAAGTTCCTGCTGCCCACCGATCACGTCATCGCCGACCGCGTCGAAGCCGGTGCCGTAACCAAGATCGTCGGCCCGGGCGAGCCCATCCCCGCCAACATGATGGCCCTCGACATCGGCCCGCAATCCAGCGAAGCTTTTTCCGAAGAAGTAGCCCGCGCCCGCACCATCGTCTGGAACGGCCCGATGGGCGTTTTCGAAATGCCACCCTTTGCCAAAGGCACCTTCAAGATCGCCCAAGCCGTCGCGGACAATCCCGGCGCTACTTCGATCGTAGGGGGCGGAGATTCCGTAGCCGCCATCAAGGCCGCAGGTGTTGCCGATAAGATCACCCATATTTCAACCGGCGGCGGCGCCTCGCTGGAATTTCTGGAAGGCAAAAAGTTGCCGGGGGTTGAAGCGCTGACGGACAAAAAGTAGGCTCTTGGCTGCTAGCGCAGCCCTTGAGTTGTATGCCGAAACCCCCACGTTAACTGACTGCTCCTTTAGGGGCCGCTATGTCCGACTTCGCAGCCCGACTGACTTTCGCCGACGGCAAGACGCTCGAACTCGCTGGCCCCGCCGACATCACCAAGGAGACCACCGAGGCCATCGTCAACGCCGCCAACTCCTCTCTGCTCGGTGGCGGTGGCGTAGATGGAGCGATTCACCGCGCTGGCGGCCCTTCGATTCTCCAGGAGTGCAAGCGCATAGTGGCCAAGATCGGCACACTGCCAGCCGGCAAAGCTGTCATCACCACCGGCGGACGGTTGCCCGCCAAGTATGTAATTCACACCGTCGGCCCCGTTTATCGAGGTGGCCGGCAGCACGAGGCCGAAACGCTCGCCAGTTGCTATCGTGAGTCCATCCGCGCCGCCGATGATCACGGAGTCCGGTCGTTAGCGTTCCCATCGATATCGACCGGCGCGTTCCTCTATCCTGTTCACGAGGCCGCTGCAATCGCCGTCAGCACCATTGTCGAAGCACTGCCGACCTGCGCCCATGTGGAGCACGTCCGTTGCGTGCTCTTTGACATTGCCACCTGCAATGCCTACATCCAGGCCGCCGAAAAATTATCCCAGCAGCCACGCGCAAATTCCTCTATCTTCGAGAAAGGTCCTTCATGAGAAAGAAACTCCTCGCCGCCAACTGGAAGATGTACAAAACGCCCGACCAGGCCCGTGACTTCTTCCGCGATTTCCTTCCGATGGTCCACGGCCACGACCGCGATGAAATCGTCGTCTGCCCGAATTACCTTGCACTCGATGCCGCCGTCCATGCGGCCAAAGGCTCAAACGTCGCCATCGGCGCTCAAAATCTCCATTGGGAAAAGGAAGGAGCGTACACCGGCGAGGTGTGTACCAGCATGTTGTTGGCGATCGGTATAACCCACGTCATCATTGGACACTCCGAACGCCGCCAGTACTTCGGCGAGACCGATGACACCGTCAACCTCAAGTTAAAGTCCGCCATCGAAGCCCGACTCATCCCCATAGTCTGCGTAGGAGAAGTCTCAGAAGAACGCGAAGCCGGGCTCACCGACGACGTGCTGCGCCGCCAGTGTCTCCGCGCCTTCCACAAAGTCTCGGCCAAAAAAGCCGTCACCCTCGTGGTCGCCTACGAGCCGGTCTGGGCCATCGGCACCGGAAAAACCGCAACCCCGCAAATGGCCGCCGACGCCCACGCCATCATCCGAGCCGAAGCCGCCGAATCCTTCGGCCAAGAATTTGCCGACAAACTCCGCATCCTCTACGGCGGCTCCGTCAAACCAGAGAACGCCCATGCCCTGATGTCCGAAGCAGAAATCGACGGCGCACTGGTAGGGGGAGCGTCGCTCGATCCCAAATCGTTCGCCGCAATCGTGAAGTATTAGAAGCTGCACATTCATCGAATGGGAGCGAGCATCATGACCGCTCCATGCTTTCATTCCACAGTGGCGCATGGGGGCGGAGGAACTGCCCTCGGCTAAACGGCTGGGAGCAGGCCGTCCCAACCCCCGTCCCCCGGGCGTGGCTAATTTGTATTGCAAATACAAGACTTACCACTGGAACTCTCCGGCCTGCTTCGGAGTCTAAGTAATTAAGCGGGAAGGGTCGTCCGGAATGGTTTCAGGTAAGGTGAAGATTCCCGCCGCCGGGGCTCTTGTGACTTTATAATTGGGGGCAACGCCGTCATGGCGGGAGCTACTACATTGGGCGATCTTGCCAGCGCTATCGGAGCCAGGAGTGCAGAATCCGCCGTCATTGCTGAATTGAAGGCGGGTTCGGAAAAGGCCTACTCATGGCTGATTGGCGAATTTCATCAGCCTATCTACGGGCTTATCTACCGCATTGTGAATGATCCTTCGGACGCGGCGGACACTACGCAAGATGTGTTTCTGAAAGTTTTCCGGGGGATGAAGCATTTCCACGGCGAGTCCAGCTTGAAGACTTGGATTTACCGCATCGCTTTGCATGAGGCGGCGAATCGGCGGCGGTGGTGGTTCCGGCACAAGGCGCAGGAAACGCCGATTGATCCGATTGCGGCGGGTGAATTTGAATACTCGGGAGAAGAGCGACTGGTGGATCCGGGCGAGTCCCCGTTTGAAAAGTTCGCGCATGGCGAAGTGCGGGTGGTGGTGGAGCAGGCTCTGCAACAGGTGGCCGAGCCTTATCGGACGGCATTGATTCTGCGTGACTTGGAAGACATGTCTTACGACGAGATTGCGGAAGTTCTGGCGATTTCGCTGGGGACGGTGAAGTCGCGCATTACTCGAGGGCGCGATGCGCTGCGGAAGAAGTTGACAGGCTATGTCCGGGAAGTGGGTCCGGAGTTGGGGCTGATTGCTCCTGGCGACGTTGCTACCGGGTTTGCGGGCAACGAGCGGCAGACAGGCACGCGCCAAAGTTCACGAGAAAGTTCGCATGAGGGTTCGCGTGGTGGCAGAGAGGTTGAGGTGACGCCATGAAGTGCGCTGAGATCAAGAAGTTGTTCTCGCCGTATCTCGACGGCCGGGTGAGCGGGTCGGAGATGCGCTTGCTCACGCGCCATGTAGAACAGTGCTCGGAGTGCGCACGGGAATATGCCGCGATGCAGCGCACGCAGCAGTTGCTTGCCAGTCTCGGTCCGAAGAAGGCGCCGGCTGACTTGGCGTTGAGGTTGCGGGTGGCGATTTCGCGCGAGGCAGCACAGGCGCGGCGTCCGCGATTTGAAGGGGTGCTGGTCCGGCTGGAAAATACGCTCAACGCTTTCATGGTTCCGGCTACGGCGGGGATGGTCAGTGCCGTATTGTTTTTCGGACTGCTGCTGGGCTTCTTTGCTTTGCCGGCGGAACTGCGGGCTAGCAGCGGAGACGTTCCCTTAATGCTCTACACCGGGCCGCAACTGGAGCAGTCGGCGTTCGGCACGACGCTGGGCAATGTGGGGGACGATGCTTTGGTAATTGAAGCGTACGTGGATGCCAACGGGCGGGTGGAAGATTATCGCATCCTGTCGCAACCGGACGATGCGCAGGCGGTGCTGCCGCAGTTGAAGAACCTGCTGATCTTCACTACGTTCCGACCGGCGCTTTCCATGGGGCGGCCTACAACGGGGACGGCGGTGCTGTCGTTTTCCAAGATTAGCGTGAAGGGGTAGCGAGACCTAATTCTCTCGTGGCTTGGTCGCTGGGCTGTATCCTTAAACGCGTCTCGGCTAAGACCTTTAAGAATTTGTTCCAGGTTGTCGCCGACTAAATTCTCACGCACATTCACAACCGCCGGTTGCACTTCCGAGTCTGCCCCTTGCCTCGCGCTATGTGAGAATCGAGCCTAGTTCGGGTTCCTCTCACCTTTGACCGCGGAGGCATCAGCGTGTTGAGCCCTCATAAATACATGACAAGTCGCAATGCGTGAGCTTGTTGCTCCCGATTGCTAGAGCATTTCGGCGGTGGTGCAGGTTCACACTCACAGACCCCATCAACCACGAAGGGCACGAAGCAAGCCTCTGGGGCTAAGATTTCGTAATACTCCCTGTCCTCTGTGGCTAAGGCTCCGCATCTCTTGCCACTATTGGTTTGACCGCGAATTGACGAGTTCGTACACTATTTTCTAGCTCCCCATCTATGGCTGAGATCAGAAGTGGTTTTCTGGGACAATGCGTTCGATTGGCGTTCGGCCTGACCCTGGCGGTCGTGCTGCCAGTGGCGTCGGGGTTTGCACAGGAACGGCCGCAGGTGTCTCTGGAAACCAGCGAAACGCTGTTCACGGTGTTGACCGCGATCAACACTTGCGGCTATGACCAGGAGCTGAATGCTTCCGAGCCGCTGCGGGCGCAGATCCGGTCGGAAGTCGCCAAGGCAGTGCAGAGTACCGCCGGAGCTCAGAACGTGGTCGCTGCGATGTGCGCGTTCTACCGCCAGCACGAGGCGCCAGAAGCCGCGCACGACCTGTCTCACTATGTATCGCTGGCGCTGTATCTGGAGGAGCCGCCGACTTTCACGCTCAAAGTAAAGCAGGCGGAACTGCCGCCCGATGCCTCAGCGGTGGCGGACATGGTGCCGCTGATGTCGGCCTTCTATCAGAAGATCGGCTTGCATGCCATCTGGGAGCGGCATCGGGTGCGCTATACGGAGTTGACCGAGATCTTTCACGAGCCGCTGGCGAAGATGACGTTCGACACCGAGATCTATTTGAAGCTGCCTTCGACGGGGTACCTGGGACGCCAGTTCACCGTCTATTTGGATGCGATGGGCGCGCCTGGACAGACCAACGCGCGCAACTATGCGTCAGATTACTACGTGGTGATTTCGCCGACCTCGGGCACGGCGATCAAGATGCAGCAGATCCGGCATACATATCTGCATTATCTTCTGGACCCGCTGGCGATGAAAAATGGGAGCTCGATGAAGCGCCTGGAACCGTTGCTGGATGATGTGAAGCTGGCTCCGATGGATGAAGCTTTCAAGAGCAACATTTCGTTGCTAGTGACGGAATGCATAGTGCGGGCGATTGAAGAGCGCTTGACCAAGATTCCGGAGGCGGAGCGAGCCCGAAGCATCGACCAAGCCGACAAGGAAGGGTACGTACTGACGCGGTATTTCTATGACGCGCTGGTCAAGTTCGAAAAAGATCCCGCGAGCATGCGCAATGCGTATGCGGAGCTGGTGAGCTCGATTGAGGTGGGCAAAGAAATGAAGCGGGCGTCGCTGATCCAGTTCTCGGGAGAGGCGGCGCCGGAACTTCTGCACCTGGCGGGCCGCCGGAACGAGCACCTGCTGCTGAACGCGGAGCGGCGGTTGGCGGCTGGCGATCCCGAAACCGCGCAGAAACTGGCGCAACAGGCGCTCGATGAGCAGGAAGAAGATTCGGGACGAGCGCTGTTTATCTTGGCGGAAGTTGCCACCGCGAATCGCGATATCGATGGGGCGCGCACGTATTTTGAACGAGCGCTGCAAGCGGCCCGCGAACCAAAGGTGATCGCGTGGTCACATATTTACCTGGGGCGGATTTTTGATTTGAAAGAGGATCGGTTCTCCGCCCTGGACCAGTATCGGGCGGCGTTGAGTGCGGCAGGGGCGCTTCCGGAAGCGAAGCTGGCGGCGCAAAAAGGGCTGGACCAGCCGTATGAGCCCCCGGTGACGACGCGGCCCGAGTAGAGACGCGACTTGTCGCGTCTCCGGAGACGGGGCAGGCCCCGTCTCTACAGGACCTCTTAGTAAGAAGCTGGACAGTCGAGGGCGGCTGTCGCTGCGTGAGAAGATTTTGACGTCCAAAATTCTGCATTATGGGAGACAGCATGAAGCGAACAGCAGTCATTCTCGGGATACTTAGTGTCGCGGTTTGGGCCGGGGCGCAACAGAACCCTCCGGCAGCGGGTCAAGCGGCGCCAGCGCAGGGTACAACTCCGGGTGCCGCAACGGCGCCAGCGGGAAAGCGCCCACCGCAAGCCAAGACGCAACCGGAGTTCGATGCCTGGAAGGCGG
>Ga0209890_10000189_pt1 | contig 28831 bp, 27 predicted proteins | sample OrgsoiDNA2013049_FD_185799 | JGI IMG/M metagenome (GOLD analysis project Ga0209890, IMG submission 185799) | Permafrost soil microbial communities from the Arctic, to analyse light accelerated degradation of dissolved organic matter (DOM) -... | ecosystem: Environmental > Terrestrial > Soil >... | reverse complement strand
GCGGCGCAGCGAGTAGTTCGACACCCCAACCGCACCGATCCGCCCGTCCTGCAGCAGGCTGGCCATCCCCGGCATGATCACCGAGTCGGGCACGACCGGATTCGGCTGGTGCACCTGATAGAGCGGGATACAACGAAGCTGCAGCCGTCGTGCGCTGGCCTGCTCACGGTGCCGGACTATCGAAGGAAACGGAGCAACCGGAAACACCTTGCTGGCCACGACGACCCGATCGCGGTCTGCGCCCAAGGCCTGGGCCAAGATCCGCTCGCTCTTGCCGAAGCCGTAGACCTCGGCCGTGTCGAACAGCGTGACCCCCAGCTCACGGGCCCGCACGACGATCTCGATGGCGGCACCCGAGGCGTAGCCCTCCCCGTAGCCCCACTCCCTTGAGCCGAACTGCCACGTACCCAGCCCGACTCGGCTGACCTGGCCCAGACCCGGCACCTCAAGAAACCTCATGCCACCAGTCTGCCCCAGCACACCTGCCGAAGCAGGCCCGCTCACAGCCCACAAGAACCCTGCACCCTGACACGACTCGTGAAACCAGCACGGCCCGTCACGCCGCGATCAACGACCGGTCAACCACCACCGGCCAGGGAACGACCAGCGGACGCCGCCGAAGCCGTCAACTCTCGCGCGCGGACGATCGTCAGATGGGGGTGCACGGAGGAAACGTGTGGGGGGTCGTCGGGCGGCTGGGATGATCGCGTGGTGAGGACAAATCAGCAGTCGTGAGGTGTACCGCAGTGCGTGGTTGAGTGTGCGGGAGGACGAGGTGGTCCGCGCCGATGGCAGTACTGGGGTCTACGGCGTTGTCGACAAACCCGACTTTGCGCTCGTCATTCCGCAGGACCTCGACGGGCTCTGGCTTGTGGAACAGTTTCGCTACCCGGTCGGGCGACGGGCGTGGGAGTTTCCACAGGGTTCGTGGGGTGCTGGTGCGAGCGGTTCGGCCATTGATCTGGCCAGGTCCGAGCTCGCGGAGGAAACGGGGCTGCGTGCAGGGCAGCTGCGCCACCTCGGGCATCTGTACGAAGCGTACGGATTCTGCAGCCAGGGTTTCGATGTCTATCTCGCTACTGACCTGCAGACCGGTGCCGTTGACCGTGAGGAAACCGAACAGGACATGGACCATCGATCTGTGAGCGAGAAGGAGTTTCAACGGATGATCCAGATCGGTGAGGTTGTCGACGGCGCCAGCCTGGCCGCCTACAGCCTGCTGTTAATGGGGCGGCAATCGGATGAAGCGAATCCGTCCCCGGGCAGGTAATGATCGCGGCCGTCCTCGTGATGGTTCCCCGGGTTCTAGTGGTCGTCGCAACAGCCCGAACGGAAGGGGTTGTTGCGGATGAGGTCACCGACGGAGATGCGGCGGTTGCGTGATGAGTATTGGGCGGCGCGTCGCACGGGGTTCGGCAATACGAGGGCCTCGATACTCGTCGGTGTGCATCGTCGACAGGGAACGAAGTGGTTGCAGGAGGCGAACCGGCACGGGATACCCCGGCCCCGTTCGACGTCGTCGCGTTATTTGTCGGTGCTGGAACGGAGCACCTCGCTGATGGCCTTCGTCAGGGTCTGACGATCCGTGTCATCGCCTCGGGCATCAGCCGCGCGCCGTCGACTGTGAGCCGTGAAGTTCGCCGCAACGCCGATCCGGTGGGTGGCCGGTACGGGCCTTTTCAGGCCGACAGGCGCGCTGAGCAGCGGGCCTGTCGGCCTAAACCGAGCAAGAAGTCGGTCTGTCCGCTCTTGGGCGTGCTCGTGATGGAGAAGCACTCACCGCTGATGAGAGCCATCCGGTCCCGGTTGAAGCTGCGGTGGAGCCCGAAGCAGATCAGTGAAACGCTGCGGCGAGAGTTCAGCGACGATATGAGGATGTATGTCGGCCGAGACGATCTATCAGGCGATCTATGTGCAGGGCCGAGGCGAGCTGCGCCGGGAGTTGGCTCGGTGCTTGCGCACCGGGCGCGCCGTGCGCAAGCCGCAGCGTCGAGGCGATGCCCGCCGGCCGCGGTTCTTTGACGACGCCCTGCTGATCAGTCAGCGGCCTGCCGAAGCCGAGGACCGGGCGGTGCCCGGACATTGGGAGGGCGACTTGGTCATCGGTAAGAACAACGGTTCGGCGATCGGCACGCTGGTCGAGCGAAGCACTCGTTACGTCATGCTGGTTCACCTACCCGACGGTTACAAAGCTGAGCAGGCCCGCGACGGCCTTATCGCCATCATCAAGACGTTGCCCCTGCACCTGCGGCGCTCACTGATCTGGGACGAGGGCGCGGAAATGGCCAAACACGCCGACATCAAGTTGGCAACCGACATGGCTATCTACTTTTGTGATCCGGCCAGCCCCTGGCAGCGGGGCAGCAACGAAAACACCAATGGCCTGCTACGCCAATACTTTCCGAAAGGAACCGATCTCACCCAGCACAGCAAGAAGGATCTGCTGGCCGTTGCCGCAGAACTGAACGGGCGGCCCCGCAAGACACTCGGATGGGCCACGCCCGCAGAGAGACTCAACGAACTACTGTTACCAGCCTCAGACATAGCCGTTGCGACCACCCATTGAATCCGCCGTTCCCTATGTGGGGACGTTGGACGATGCGCTTCGCAGGACGAGTCTGCCGATGGGGTTGAGCCTGGAGGTGCCTTCCAATGGGCTCTGTCGGCTGATGAGGGGCCACGGCGATGGCGTTCGCGCCGCGCTCTGTGCCCGGTGTAGAGCCCAGCGGAAGTCGTAGATCCAGGCCTGCGCGTCCGGGCGCACTACCCGGTTTAGTTCGCGGAGTCCCGCTCCTGGGTTGGTCCAGTGGTGCTGGCTTATGGTGGAAACGATGAGGTCGAACGTAGCGTCCGGGAAAGGCAGTTCGGCGACGTCGGCGACGGTGAAGGTGACCGTCTCCGCATGCGCGATGGCAGCCGCGCCATGCCGGGCTCGGTCGATCATTTGGGGAGAGAGGTCGACGGCGTCGATCCTCAACTGCGGACAGGCGGTCGCGATCCGCAGCGGGAGCAGGCCGGGCCCGGTGCCGACGTCAAGTATCCGGGCACCCGGAGGCAGCGCGGCGGCGGACACGTCGGCGGCGACCCGCCCGTACAGGCGTCCGGCGAGGCGTCCGGCCACCCGTTCGTACAGCTCGCCGTGGTGGGCGAGGCCGAACATGGTGGCATGCGCGTCATGGATGGTGGGCATGAGGCCTCCTTGTATAGTTGTGAAATACAACTCTTACTGAAGGGTAAAGGCAACAGTTGCATGACACAACTCTCCGGTCGGGAGAATCAACCCAATTCCCGGACGACGAACTGCGCCGACTGCTCCAGCACCTTGTGCGGGCAGGTGGCCTGCTTGAGCCCAACCCGGCGCCGCACGAGCACGGCGGAGTTCATCTATCGATGTCCGAAGTCTTCGCCCTCGGCGAACTCTCCGAAGAAGGCGCGCTGTCCCAGCAGGACCTTGCCGAGCGCCTTGGTCTTGAGAAGAGCACGGTCAGTCGCCTGGCCGCCGGCATGGAGGCGCGGGGTTGGCTGTCGCGACAACGCGAGGCCACCAACCGGCGCTTCTACCAACTGCACCTCACCGATGAGGGCCGGGAGGTCGCCCTCCGGGTCGGTGAGGATCTACGCGACCACCACGCCCACCTGCTCGACCTCCTGACCACCCAGGAGCGACGGGCACTCACCACAGGCCTAACAGGGCTGATCCGCGCCATGGAATCCCATGCCCACCCGCGCGGTCAGGCACCAGTGGCCAACGACAGATAACTAGGCCGTGGTCGTGCTTCGCGGTTCAGGGGGACCTGCCCAGATCTGTGAGCCGAGCACCAGCACCTGTGCTTCTTGCACCTTAAGGGATTGGGTTTTCGTCGTCATTCGTTCGGGAAGCAGAGAAGCGCCGTGCCGCCGTGAGCTTGGGCGATCGCCGTGATGATGGACAGGGCTGAGTCCGGACCCCTCCGTGGTCCCGGGTACCTACGAATGGTGGTACTTCGACGCGTATCTGGTCGACGGGGCGAAGCTGGTCGTGAGGTTCATGAACAAGGACATCGCCGAGCCGCTGAAGCCATTGTCGCCGTTGCTTCGGCTGGACCTCGACCTTCGCGACGGTCGACACTTCGAGAAGCTCGTGCGCTCTGTCGCACGGCGGGCCACCTCGAGAGCCAGCCGGGTCTTGCCCGCCCCGCCCACGGCGACGAGGGTCACGAGGGCGTTCACCGAGAGTGCGCGTTCGAGGGCGACGACGTCGGCCTCACGGCCGACCATCGACGTGAACGGCCGGCGCCAGCCGGGGGTCGCAGGCTGGAGGGCGCGGCGAACGGGCGAAGTGGGTGTGGGCGACGACGCAGGCCGGGTCTGTGCCGAAAGTCTAGGCGAGCTCGCCGCGCAGGCGTACGTAAGCGGCGTGAGCTTCGGACTCGCGGCCGCGCGCGGCCAACGCCTGCATCAGCAGGGCCGTCAGAGGCTCGAAGGTCATGCAGGCGCCCCTTGTGCCGGTCCGCCACCTGACTAACAGCCAGCGGCCCGAGCGGGCGTCCATAGACATGGCTGAGGCTCATGCGACAGGCTGACAGCGTGAGAGAAAGGGGCTACTCATGGGCAAGGTCGTCTCATCGGCCTCGATGTCCCTGGACGGGTATATCGCGCAGCGCGACAATCAGATTGGGCGGCTGTTCGACTGGTACGACAGCGGCGATGTCGTCATCGAGACGGCCATGCCGGGCTTGACGTTCTATCTATCGCCGCCAACCGCGCAGTACGTGAGCGGTTGGACCGCGTCGCTGGGCGCGCTCGTCGTGGGACGGACGCTCTTCGACTTCACCGACGGTTGGGGTGGTCGGCACCCCTTCGACGTGCCCGTCGTCGTCGTGACCCACCACGTGCCGACGGAATGGGTAGGCACGCATCCGCACGCGCCGTACTCCTTCGTCACCGACGGCGTAGCCGTTGCGCTCGCCCGCGCCCAGGAGATCGCCAGGGAAGGGACCGTCGGCGTGGCCGCGGGAACGGTTGCCCGACAGTTCCTCGAGCTCGGGCTGCTGGACGAGGTGGCCATCGACCTCGTCCCGGTGGTGATGGGGGAAGGACGGCCCTATTTCGGGACGCTCGGCGTCGACGCGGTCGTCCTCGGTGACCCCACGGTGTCCATTCAGGGCGACCGCGTCACGCATCTGGTGTTCCCGGTCGAGCGCTGAGCAGCCGTCACGCCCAGAACGTGTCGATCCCGCCGGCATGGCCGCCGTACCACCACTTATCTTCCGCGACGTTCTAGCCCTCAGCAGCGGGCCGCATCCAGCACGGCTACACGCAATTGACGACCTACCAGCCCGCCACCTGGTTCGGGCCGTTCCAGTGGATCGAAGGCGTCTGGCCGTTCGCATTCGCCCTACTCCTGCTTGCCGCAACGATCTGACTGGTCCACCGCCGCGCCACCTGTAGCCCCGCCAACCGTTGCCCTAACCTGTCGGCAAATGCGGCCTTCGCCAGCCGAGCAGGATCGGTGGATAGTCGATCACGGGAAGGTCGCCATGCAAGGCACCCTCAGCCGCCGAACATCCGCTGATGATGGAAAACCGGCTGTCGGCCACGGAGTTACTGGGAAGGCCGATACCGGAAGTCGCGTCGACAACTATCGGACGCCCGCTCGCCGGCTACGGGAGTGAGTGGTCCTGGTCAACAGGTATCAGCGGAACGACCAGCGGACGCCTCGGGTGGGCCTGTCGAGCTACGCGACCAAGTCGGACCTCATCACCGCGCGCACCCTCGGCGTGATAGGGCTGATCGCCGGCGTGCCCGCCCTCGTAGCCGGCGGCATCGCCGTCGGCCGCGGTCGCAGAGCCGCGGTACCGCAACGCCAGTTCACCCCCACTGACCAGCACCAGTGCCCTGTACCGGTCGCCAACCTGGAGCTGAGCTCATCCCAACCTGAGGAGACCGCCGGCGTTCCAGACCTGTTCCTCACAACGACAGCGTCACTGAGCAAAGTGCCTCCGAGATCGGAGGGACGCATCCGGCCCACCGCCAGGTTCCTGACCCGCCTAGCCGACCGGCTGATACCGACGGGCCGCGCCCACGTCGCCGACCAGTCAAGCCTGGCCCATTGCCTGCCGCCGCCACCGCCCACCAGAACGCGATCAACCAGCTCACCAACGCAACCGGCCTCGCCGCGCGACTACTACCAAGGTCCAGGCGAGGGAACTCGCCCAAGATCGTGGCTCCGCCGCGCCTAGCATTCTCGTCAGGCCACAGTCAGGATTTGACCATCGGAGGCTTCGTAGACTTTGGGCCTAACCTGCGCATAGTCCGGCGCGAGTCCGCTAGTCTTCGCTTTCTCGGAGCGGTCCATTCTGGCAACAAGATTGGGCCCGATGACCATTCACTCGCCCAAGGCGAAAACTGATGTGACCGCTGGGCGGTCCGAACGGAGCTGACATGAGTCCCAACGACGAGACGCCGGTTTTCCAGGAGTCGAAGTCCCCAATCCTCCCGGCGAACGAACCCCAACGGCTGCGGTCAGGCGCCCTGGGCATGGTGGACATCGCCGCGGCGACGATGGCCAACATCGGGCCGGCGATGAGCTTCTTCTTCGGGTTCGCGTTCCTGGCCACGACCGCTGGGGTCGCCTCGCCCCTGACCATCGTCGTTGCCGGCATCGCGGTGGCCCTGCTCGGCAACACCCTTGCGCAGTTCTCCCGAGCGCATCCCTCCGCCGGTGGCTTCATCACCTTCGTGGGCAAGACATTCGGACCGACCAGCGCGGTCACAACTGCTCTGCTCGCCGGACTGGGCTACATCATTGCCATGTCCTCGGTCATCGCGGTCTCCGGGGGGTTCCTGGCGATCACCCTCCAGCATTACCTGTCATGGAACGTCCCGTGGATCATCTGGACGCTCGTGCTCACGGCGCTCGCGGTGGTCATGATGGTCCGCGGTGTCGCCGTGTCGACCAGGCTGGCTGGTGTTTTCTTCGGCTTCGAGATGCTGGTCCTGGTCGTCGTATCGCTGGCGGCCATCATCACGGCCCACGCGCACCTGTCCTTGACGCCGTTCGAGCCCAGCCACATCACGGGCGGCTTCACCGGCCTGGCCGAAGGGTTCCCGCTGGCGATCTACCTGTTCATCGGCTGGGAGAACTCCGCCGCACTGGCCGAGGAGACCGACAACCCCCGGCGCAACGTGGGTCGGGCGGTGTTCACCTCGGTGGCCATCATGTCGGTGAGCTACGTGCTGTTCGCCTACGCCACCGTGACCGGGTTCGGGTACAACGTCGACAAGCTCGGCGCCGCCCAGATCCCGTTCATCAGCGTTGCGCAGGGAACGCTGGGTATCCTCGCCTTCTTCGCCTACCTTTCCGGCCTCACGTCCACGCTCGGCGCGCTCATCGCCGGGACGAACTCGCAGGCACGGCTGGTGTTCAACGCCGGTCGTGAGGGTCTCCTGCCTTCCTTCATGGGCCGGGTCCACCCCCAGCGGCGTACTCCCACCAACGCGATCTTCACGTTCATCGCCATCTCACTGCTTATCATCGGCGGTTGGGGGGCCGGCCACGTCCTGGGCGGCCACACCGACTCGATGGACCCAGTGACCTTCTTCGTCGAGGCATCCACGATGGGCACCATCCTGGTCCTGCTGGTCTACCTGGCCTCCAACATCGCCCTTCCCTTCTACTACAAGAAGTTCAGGCCCGCCGAGTTCAGCTTGATCAAGCACGTACTGCTTCCCCTACTGGGCGTAGCAGCGATTGTCATACCGCTCTTCTACCTGGCCAAGCCCGGGCAGCCCGCACCGTACAACTGGTTCCCCTACGCCGCACTGGTCATCTTGGTCGCCTCGTTCCTGTACGCCATATACCTCACCCGGCGGGACCCGAGCCTGGGTGACCGGGTGGGATCCATGGTCGCCGACGCCGAGTGAGCGGGCCTGCCGTCGGCGGGGCGGTTGCGGGTCGATCCATGGCGACCGCCCCGGACGTCACCGTCGCGGCGTGCCAGCTGGGGCCGGTGCTCGGTGAGGTCACGGCAAACCTGCGCAAGGTCGAAACCGCCGTCAGGGGCGCGGCCGGGAACGGTGCACAGGTGGTCGTGCTGCCGGAACTGGTCACCAGCGGCTACGTCTTCGAGTCGGTTGAGGAGGCGCGGGGCCTTGCCGAACGAGTCGACGGGCCCTCGCTGCGTGCCATCATGGCACTGGCGGTCGAGCACGACCTGGTCATCGTGGGAGGTTTCGCCGAGCTCGCTCCGGACAACGGGGTGTACAACAGCGCCTTCCTCATCGACCGGTCCGGGGTGCGAGCGGTCTACCGCAAGGCCCACCTGTGGGCCGATGAGCATCGGTGGTTCACCCCAGGCAAGGAGCCTCCCCCCGTGGTGGAGACCGACCGCGGACGGATCGGGATCCTCATCTGCTACGACCTGGAGTTCCCGGAGTGGTCCCGAATCGCAGCGCTCGCCGGCGCGGACCTGCTCTGCGTGCCCACCAACTGGCCGGTTTCGCCGCTGCCCAGCGGTGAGCGTCCGATAGAGGTCGTTCGGGCCCAGGCGACCGCATCCGTCGACCGGGTCTTCGTCGCGGTCTGTGATCGGGTCGGCCCAGAGCGCGGCACGAACTGGGTTGGTGTGTCGGCCATCATCGGTCCGCACGGATACCCGCTCGCACTGGCCGCAGCCGGTGGTGGGCCACAGACCCTGCTCGCGCGCTGCGAGCTCGGCCAGGCACGGGACAAGTCGACCTCGGCGGTCAACAACGTGGTCGCCGATCGTCGTCCGGAGCTCTACGGTCGCGTCGCGATCACCTGAGGTGCTCGAGGATGGGCTGGGCCCAGCTCTGGTCACTTTGGGTGGTCCGCCGGCGGGTTCGGCGAGCGCCAACGGCGGGCACGTGCTGAGAGCGGGCCCCGCTGTTGGGCCGGCTCAGCGGAAGGCTGCCTTGCCGGTCATGGCTTGGCCTTTTCCTCGGTGCTGAGCATGTCGTCGATTCCGGCCAGTTCCAACGGGTCCAGCTTGACATGTGTTTTGGGTGGTCTTGGGCTCATGGGTGCACCTGTTCGGTTGAAAGGTTCGTGGAAAGTGCGTCGCCGGACAGCCAGGCCCGGATGGCTTCCGTGTCTGCCCCGAGGGCAGGTGGCGGGGTGGGTCTGGTGACCAGGTCGGGGTCGAAGGTGACAGCGTGGCGCACCTGACTGGTGTGATGGGGACCGACCTCGACGGTGGGCGCGAGTCCGAGCCGTTCGGCCAGAGCGAAACCGTCGGCCACGGTGCCGACCTTGCCTGCGGGGACCTGCGCGGCGGTGAGTCGTGTCTGCCAGGTGCCCGCATCGTTGGCTGCCAGGGCTGACTCGAGGGCTGCGACGAGCTCGCAGCGATGGGCCACGCGGGCAGCGTTGGTGACAAAGCGATTGTCGTTGCTCAGCTCTGGCGCGCCGATCACCGTGGCGAACCGGACGAACTGACCGTCGTTGCCGCAGGCCACAGCGAGCAGACCATCGCGACAGCGCAGCGTCTCGTAGGGGGCGATGGAGGGGTGGCGGTTGCCCATGCGTCGGGGCGGGTCGCCGGTCTCGAGGTAGCCCTGGGCCTGGTTGACCAGCGCGCCCAACAGGCTGGAGAGCAGGTTAACCTCTACCCTGCACCCTTGCCCGGACTGTGCGCGCGAGGCGAGTGCGGCGAGCACGCCGATGGTGGCGTCCTTGCCGGTGAGCACGTCCACAAGTGCGACGCCGGCCTTGGTCGGCTGGCCGTCCGGGTCACCAGTGATGCTCATGAGCCCCCCCATCGCCTGCACGACGAAGTCATACCCGAGCAGGTCGGCGCCTGCGGTGGCACCGAAACCGGTGATCGAGCAGTAGATGATGCCGGGGTTGAGGGCCTGGATCTTTTCGTAGCCCAGGCCGTGGCGCTGCAGGGCGCCCGGGCGGTAGTTCTCCACGAGAACGTCCGCTCGAGTGGCCAGCTCAAGGGCCAGTGCGAGATCGGCCGGTTCGGTCAGGTCCAAGACCACGCTGCGCTTGGAGCGGTTGACGCTCTCAAAGTACGTCGAGCCGTTCGGTGACCAGGGCGGGCCCCAGGCGCGGGTGTCGTCGCCGGTGCCCGGTCGTTCGACCTTGATGACCGTGGCCCCGAGGTCAGCAAGGTTTACGGTGCACAACGGCCCGGCAAGGACGCGGCTGAAGTCTGCGACCAGGACGCCATCGAGGGGGCTGGTCATCACGATCCTCCTGTCTGGTGGGCCGTCATCTCCGTTGTCGTCGGTGACCCGCTTCGGCCGGCTGTTGACCCGTTGGGGCAGTGCCGTGGGCTGCCAGTCTGCAACGCCGGAGGAAGCGCCGCATCTGCGGTGCCCTGGAAGGCAACGGGTCGGGTGAACCGGCCCGGGGCTGCCGCACCCACGCTGGTCGGGTCGGGCCTGCAGGTGGCCGCCCAGGGACGCCATGGTGCTGTGCCCGGGTGTTGCACCGCCGGTGGGCTGGCCGTTGAGGACCACCCGCGTAGTGGCCTATCGGCCTCATCGTGGACGGGGGAGGATACTGCCCGGACCTTGGCATTGACGGCAGCACGCTTGGGCACCGGATCGAACGGTGAGCCGGGTCATGAAGGCGGACCTGAGCGATCTGGATGTTGTCAGCCGGCTTTGGCTGGCGTTGTGCGCGGCCGCCTTGGCGTGCCGTTGACACAAGCCGGTAAGTCCGGCGTTGGAGCCACCATCGTTTTGAGTAGGTCCACTTGGCCGACTCGGACCGGGTCGTCAGGGGATGTCTTGTGGGATAGGCCGGCGACCGAATCATGACTCTGGCCGGAACGTGGTGCTGGCCCCGTTCGCCAAGCTCTGCGGTGCTGGCTGGGCGGCGTCGGCGAGCTGGCTGCTCAGTGCGCTGAACGCTCGCAGTGTGTCGATCAGGTAACCCGGATTCTGGGCGTCCGGCCAGGATGAGAGTTTGACGCAGACAGTTCCGCTTACTCTGTCCACGCATACCATCTGGCCGTGAATCCCCAGGCACACCAACAGATCTCCGCGAAGGCCTGGCACGAGCCAGAACTGGTTGCGGTACCAACCGCCGGGAAGGAACAGGTGGTTCTCGGAGCGGGCGAAGGCGTTGCGCACATCCGCGTCTGCGTTGAGCGCGTCCTTCAGCCAGGATGCGGGGACGACCTGCCGGCCCTGCGCCCGACCGTCCACGAGCAGCATCTGGCCGAACCGCGCGAGGTCACGAGCGACGGCCGAGATGCCACCGTCGTGGATGGCCGAACCCACCGCGTCGCACGAGATCTCGGCGTCGGCCTCCGCCCCCATGGGCGTCCAGATGTGGCGCGATACGAGATCGGCCATTCGGATGCCGCTCGCGCGTTCGCAAACCCAGCCCAGCATGTCGGTGTCGGCCGAACGGTAGGTGAACGAGTCGCCGTGTGGCCCGGCGGTTCCCAGCGTCGTCAGGTAGGCGTAGGCGCCGACGGGGTCGCCGGGCAGTAGCGGCCGCCACCCCATTGACCGCTCCATTACGCGCACCTCAGCCTCCGCGAGGGTGTAGGTCTCCCGGAATGCCACCCCGGTGCGCATGTCGAGCAGATGTCGCACCGTTGCGCCGGCATAGCCCGAGGTGGAAACCTCGGCGACGTAGTCGCTCACCAGTGCCTCGGGGTCGAGCGCCCCGCCTTCGATCAGCACCGCTGCAACGCAGCCGATGATCGACTTGGACACCGACATCAGCAGGTGCGGCGTCTTGGCTGTCATATCACCGCCGTAGCGCTCCTCCACGATGCTTCCGTTGTGCAAGACGAGCCAGGCGTCAGTGAAGGTGTCCGCGACCACCTCGTCCACGGTGGCGGCTGAGCCGTCCAGACGCGTCAGCGGCACGCCGCCAACCGCCGTCAGCGAGGTCGGCAACAGGGAGACGGGACCCGGCCCGCGACCGATCGTCTGAGTTGGGACGATCTCACGCATGTGCTGGAAAGCCCATCGCTGGTTGGGCGGGTCCTGCCAGTTCGCGAGCGTGATCAGCGAACTTGGGTCGGGCGGGAAGCCGAACATGGGTGCCTCCGCGGCTGACGGGTCCTGGTCTGACACTGACATATCGGGTTCGGTGAGGCCTGGGCTCGACACTTCAAGCGGGTGCGACGCATACGGCGCAGTGTAATTTCCCGGTCTTGGGCCGAGTTTGGATTGCTCTGGGTGAAGCCAACGTGAGGAATGGACCGGTGTCAAACCGCCGTGGTTGTTGGCCCTTTGAACAGCGATCGCCCAGCGTCGGGCCGGTCGGTTTCGCGGGGTCGGCTGTGTTGCGGGTAGCGCCATGGGATGCAGAGGCACCGGTAGGGGTTTCCTCCGGGCCACATGGCGCGTCGTGAGACGCCGAACGCACTTCGGCAGCTGCGCGCCAGCAGACCGGCCCTCTGTCGACGTGACGGTCCTCGCGAGTCTGGCCCGCAACCCGCGCCGGACCGCTGGTGGTGCCCTAACATTTTGCCTATGCAGACGCCCGGTGCTCCCGCCGACCGGGGCCCCTATGCAACGGTGGCCAACTGGCAGTCTCCTCCGTTCAACCGGTGGGCCTTCTGGCATGTGCGCGAGCTGCTGCCGACCCAGCGGGTGGCGTGCGACGTTCGTGCCGTACGCCCGTTGCCGGTCCAACCGGCGTACCGGGATATCAGGGCGATTGGCCTGGTGCGAAGTGACGGGACGAAGAGCCTGGTGGGGGACGTCCTGGACCAGACCTTCACCGACGCGTGGGTGGTGCTCCAGGACGGTGAGCTCGTCGAGCAGTGGTACGGCCCGAGGGGAGCTGCCGACCGGACGCACTCGGTCATGTCGATCACCAAGTCCGTCGTCGGCTGCGTCGCTGCCGTGCTGATCGGGCGTGGCGACCTGGACCCCGATGCCCTGGTGACGGGCTACGTGCCGGAGCTCGGTGAAAGCGGGTTCGCCGGCGCCACGGTGCGCCATCTGCTGGACATGCGTAGCGGGGTGAGCTTCCGGGAGGAGTACACCAACCCCGATGCCGAGGTGCGCCGGCTCGACGAGTGGATCGGGTGGCGCCCCCATGGCGCCGGCGACGAGCCGCTCGGCCTGTACCGGTTCCTGGCCACGCTGCGAGCCGACGGGCCGCACGGCGGTCGCTTCCTGTATCGATCCGCGCAGTCAGACGCGCTGGGATGGGTCTGCGAACGTGCGGGTGGCGCGAGGATGGCCGATCTGATCTCGACGCTTGTGTGGGCGCCGATGGGCGCCGAGCACGAGGCCGAGCTCTTCTGCGACGGGGTTGGCACAGCGATCCATGACGGCGGCCTGGGCGCGACCGCCCGTGACCTGGCCAGGTTCGGCCAGCTGCTGCTCGACGGTGGCGCGGTGCCTGGCGGCGGCAGTGATGCAGGCCCACCATCGGAGCCTGTCGCCAGAGCACCGTCTGATTCGGGCCGACCCGCTCGCAGTGTCGTGCCGGCGCAATGGCTCAGACAGGCCTGGGGTGTGACCGCCGATGTCCGCGACGCGTTCGCCGCCTCACCGGCCGAGCGATCGTTCCCCGGTGGCTGGTACCGCAACCAGTTCTGGTTCAGGCCGGGTGAGTTCGGTGACGTGCTGCTGTGCTTGGGGATTCACGGACAGATGCTGCACGTCAGCCGACGGACGGGCACGGTGTGCGTAAAGCTCTCCTCCTGGCCCGATCCGCAGGACCCGGTCTTCATGCAGGACACCTTGCGGGCGTTCGATGCCGTCGGGGGTGCTCTCGCCGGCCGGGCAACCCCCTCGGGAGACCGGCGGTTGCCGGGGGTGGTGTCCGGGCTGAGCCGCTACGGCGGTGGCGCCGTCCGGCGCGGCGGCCGGGTGCTCTGAGCTCCCGCCGGCCGGCGCCGGCGTGGAACGATCCCCCCTGAACCGGCGAAAACCCGGGGTTCTACCCTGATGTGGTTCGCCAGCAGGAAACCGTCCCGAGAGGCACCCATGTCTGAGCCCGTAGCCGGCCCAGAGTCCCCCGCGGTGAAGGTCACCGTCTCAGAGACCGGCGCGGTGGAGGTCGCCGTAGCGGGCACGCCCGTGGCAGGGACTACTGCCTGGCTGGGAGGCGGGCAGCTGCGGGGCATCTCCGAGATCCGGACCTTCTTCAGGACCAACCAACAGCCGATCTACTTCTTCGGCCCAACCGCGTTCAACCTGCTCGGGATCGACCGGTGGGTGCGCAACTTCAGCTACGTGGCCTACTACGACTCGTGGGATGGCGACCATCCACTGGTGTTCGCACCGCAGAACCGGCCCTTTGTGGCGTTCGAGTCCAGCGAGCAGATCAACAACTACCTGCTGCGCGACGCAGAGGTGCAGGAGCACCTGCGCCGCCGTGGTGGCACGCCGATGATCGCCATGGTCTTCTTCGATGAGGAGACCGAGCAGATCTGCCGGGAGCTCGGCTACACGCTGATCCTGCCGCCGGACTCGCTGCGCCGGCGTCTGGACTCCAAGATCGTCACGACCCAGCTGGGCAACGAGGCCGGCGCGCCGTCGGTGCCCAACGTCCTGGGCCGGGCCGACAGCTATGAACAGCTCCACACCCTGTCAACGGGCCACGGGCTGGGCACAGACCTGGTGGTCCAGACGCCGTACGGTGACTCGGGCAAGACCACGTTCTTCATTGCCGCACAAGCGGATTGGGACACGTACGCCGAGAACATCATCGGCCACGAGCTCAAGGTGATGAAACGTATCAACAACAAGGCCGCGGCGGTCGAGGCCTGTATCACCCGTCACGGCACGATCGTCGGTCCCTTCATGACGGACCTGACCGGCTATCCCGAGCTCACCCCCTACAAGGGTGGCTGGTGCGGCAACGACCTGTTCCCCGAGGCGCTGTCAGAGGCCCAAAGGACGACCGCAATCGGGCACGTTCGCCGGATGGGTGATCGGCTGGCCAAGGAGGGTTACAAGGGGTTCCTGGAGATCGACGTGCTGGTAGACCTCGACACCGACGAGGTCTATCTCGGCGAGCTCAACCCACGCATCTCCGGAGCCTCCTCGATGACCAACGTCACCGCCGGCGCCTACGCGGACGTGCCGCTGTTCTTGTTCCACCTCCTGGAGTTCATGGACGTCGACTACAGGATCGACGTCGAGGAGATCAACGAGCGCTGGCGTGAGCTGGCGGCCGTCGACGTCTGGGCGCAGTTGATCATGAAGGAGCCGAGCGACTCGGTGGAGCGCATCCTGGCTGCTCCGCGCACCGGCAACTGGCAGCTGTCCGAGGACGGCGGGCTCACCTTCTCGCGCGTGACTAACGACTGGCACGATGTGACTCACGAGGACGAGGCGTTCTTCATGCGCGTCTACGCGCCGGGCGACTACCGCTTCAAGGGTGCCGACCTCGGCATCCTGGTCACCAAGGGCCGGATGCAGACAGCTGAGGGTCTGACCGAGCGCTGCCGGCGCTACATCGATGGGATCCGCGGGCAGTACCGCTGCGAACCGCTGCCCGAGCCTCCGACCTTGATCCCGATCGCGTACGTCAAGTAGCGGTTCGTCAAGCCAGTTAAGCCCGAGCGAAACGTCGAACTCGATGCTCGGGCCGGCCCGTTACCGGCATGGCGACCATGGGTTCCGGCGCCAGCGCCGCATCACCTCGTGGACCACCATCGGAGGGTCCATCCACTGGCCACCCGACGCGGCCCCCGGCAGATCTTTGCCAACCCGGCAGCCCATTCGCGGGACGGGCCCTAGGTGCGGGATGGGTCTGGCTGCCAGGCTATGTAGGCCGGTCTTGGGCGACCGCCGCGGCTCGGGCCCTCTGCAGCGGGAACTTGCTGACGCCGGCTGGTTGCCATGGGCCGGGCCACCCGAGCGTGAGGACTGCCGGATCCTTGGCGACCAGGGCGATCTCGTGGCGCACGACCGCGACTGGACGGTCAGCGAGGGTGAACCAGTCGAGGTCCAGGAAGTCGTGGCTGCCGCGGGTCAGCGCGCCGCGGCGCATGGCACCCGCAGGCCGCGTCGCCATTGCCTTCGTGCTCAGATGCCCGGCGTCCGCTTCGAAGGCCCCCGCTGCCGAGGCGAAATAGCCGGTCTCGAACAGCGAGATGACCATTGCCAGCAGGCTGAACGCACGCGGGTCGTCGTTGGCACGGGCCATGAACCCGAAGACCTCGATCTCGTTCTCCAATGCGGTCCCGTACCGGCCAAGACGTGCACCCAGTCGTGCTGGGACAGAAGTGGCGGTGCCGAGCCTGCCAGCCCGGGGTACACCAGGCCCCGGTCGGTGTAGAAGTCCGCCACGCCGCGTCCCAGCGCGCCGACGGGGAGCTCGGCAAGGCTCTGCCTGCGCGCGGCCAGGTTTGGATCGTCCACGAGCTGGCCCCAGGATGTTGGCAGGACGCTGGCGTGCAGGGCGGCGAGCCGCTCCGGGTCGACTGACGACAGGTAGCCGTTGCGGGCAAAGCCGCGCTTTCCAGATCCAGCGCGCCGGTGGCGTAGCGCTCGGCGACATCATCTCGTCCTGTACACCGAGGGCGTCAGCGAATCACGTAGCTGGAGCTCGACGTCCTCCGGCAGCGGCCCAATCAGGACCGCGGCGAGCAGCATCACCTGCACGATGCGGGCCCGAAAGATCTCTTTCGCCTTGCGAGGGCGGCGGCGAACTCAGAGGCCTTCGTCGGCTCGACCATATCGACGTCGATGTCGTGCCCGGTCATCGAACCGAAACCGTCCCGATTACCATCTTCTGCAGCTCGGTGAGCCCGTCCGGCCCGCGTATCGCGCTCATGACGCCCCGCCCCAGGACGGCGACCTCGCCAGCATCCGGTGGTGTCAGCAGGATGTCCGTCAGTGCAGCCTCTGCTGCCAGTCCGAGGGCACCGAACCCGCGGGTCCCGGGGTCGGCTGGTCCAGCGGATGGTCGCTGGGCCCGGCTAGCTCGGGCCCGTCGTATGCCTGTTTGGTTCGGAAGTTCCAGAACCAGTCCTCGCCTGGCTCGAAGCTCTGGATGAACTCGTGGCCGCTTTGTTCGTAGTGCCCACTGGCATGCTGCAACGGTGAGGAGTCACAGCAGCCGATGTGCCCGCACGTGGCGCAGCGGCGAAGATGAAACCACCACCCGCCGGCCATGGTGCACTCCACACAGCCCGGCCCACTCGGCGAAACCGCGACGTCGATGCCGCTGACCTCGCTCATGGCGCTACGTTAGGACAGGCTCACGCCATCTCGCAAGCTGCTCGTCTGAACCTGCCCGTCACACCCCAAGGCCACTGCGGACGACTGTCCTGCCGGTCAGTCTCAGCCCGATTCCGACTTGAGGCGCTCGCGGCCCAGACTGCTTTGTAACGGCGGGTGGGGACTCCAGTCCTCCCGCCGGCCGTGTCTTGTAAGCCCAGGGCACCCAGGGCGCGTCCCCCTTGACGGCATCGCTCTCAGGTACCACTTTTGAGCAGGTACGCCGGATTCTGCGCAAGGCCACGGCCCCAATGGTTGATGGAAGGAGCACGTTGCGGGCGTTGACCGTTACCCCAGGAATGAAGGACTCGTTGCAGCTGCGAGAGATCCCGGATTCGCCGCAACGGGAGGGGTCGATCCTGGTCGAGGCGGTGGCGGTGGGACTGTGCGGCACCGACCTGGAGATTGTCGCGGCGCAGTACGGCCAGGCGCCTTCGGGTGAGTCATTTCTGGTGCTGGGACACGAGAATCTCGGGCGCGTGAAGCAAGCCCCAACCGGTTCCGGCTTTTCGGCAGGTGACTTGGTCGTCGGGATCGTCCGTCGGCCGGATCCGGTGCCGTGTGCCGCCTGCGCGCAGGGGGAGTGGGACATGTGCCGCAACGGCCAGTACACCGAGCATGGCATCAAGGGTCTGCACGGCTTCGCCCGCGAGCGATGGAGGGCCGACCCGGACAGCCTGGTGCGCCTCGATGAAGGTCTGGCTGACGTCGGGGTGCTGCTTGAGCCGACAACTATCGTGGCCAAGGCCTGGGAGCAGATCGACAGGATCGGCGGTCGCGCCTTCTTTGACCCGAAGGTGGCCGTTGTCACCGGTGCCGGACCCGTCGGTCTGCTGGGTGCTCTCCTCGGCGTTCAACGGGGGCTGGAGGTCCATGTGTTCGACCAGGTGAGCGAGGGCCCGAAACCGGACCTGGTCGGTGATCTCGGAGCGTTCTATCACACGGATGCGCTCGTGGACTCGGGGGTAAAGGCGGATGTCCTCCTCGAATGCACCGGGGTCTCTTCCGTCGTTCTGGAGACGTTGACCTGCGGTGCGACGGACGCGATCACCTGCCTTATCGGGGTGTCGCATGCCGGAAAGAAAGTGCCGGTCGACCTTGGGCTGGTGAACAGGGACGCGGTCTTGGGCAATGAGGTGATCTTCGGCAGCGTCAACGCCAACCGGCGCCACTACGCGACGGCCGTGAGGGCTCTGGGGCAGGCCGATGTGGGCTGGTTGGGGCGGCTGATCACGCGGCGAGTGGTCTTGGCCGACTTCGCAGATGCTTTCACCCGCCGCAGCGACGACGTGAAGGTCGTCCTCGAAGTGAACGGATCCTGACCGTGGCCAGGATCGAGGATTATGCCATCATCGGGGACCTGCACACCGCCGCCCTGATCGGCACGGATGGCTCCATCGACTGGCTGTGTCTGCCCCACTTTGACTCCCCGGCCTGTTTCGCTGCCCTCCTTGACTCTCCCGAGGCCGGGCGTTGGCTGCTGGCCCCCGCAACCGGAGGTGTGAGCACCGCCCGCCGCTACCGGCAAGGGACCCTGATCCTGGAGACCGAATGGGAATCAGCCGACGGGCGCGTGCGGGTCACGGACTTCATGCCGCCGCGTGACGAGGTTGTCGATATGGTCCGGGTCGTCGAAGGACTGCGCGGGGCCGTGCGCATGCGCGGCGAGCTGGTGCTGCGTTTCGACTACGGTCGCGTAGTGCCCTGGGTCCGCCGTGACAAGCGGGGGATAGCGGCGGTCGCCGGCCCGGACGCGGCCTACCTGACCACTCGTGCCCCGGTGCGGGGCGAAGACCTGCGCACCGTCAGCGAGTTCACGGTGCATGCGGGGGAGCGAGTGCCTTTCGTGCTGACCTGGACGCCCAGCCATCTGCCCCGTCCCAGGCCGGTGAACCCCGATCGCGCCCTGGCGGACACCGAGGACTTCTGGACCGAATGGTCAGGACGATGCCAGGCCGCAGGTCGATACGAGGACGCGGTCCAACGATCCCTGATCACCTTGAAGGCGCTGACCTACGCGCCCACCGGTGGGATCGTCGCCGCCGCCACGACCTCCTTGCCCGAGCAGATCGGCGGACCACGGAACTGGGACTACCGGTATTGCTGGCTCCGGGATGCGACGCTGACCCTGCAGTCCCTGCTCGCCGCCGGGTATACCGATGAGGCGGCGGCCTGGCGGGAATGGCTGCTGCGCGCCGTTGCCGGGGACCCGGCAGAGCTGCAGATCATGTACGGGATCACCGGCAAGCGCCGGTTGCCCGAGACCGAACTGACCTGGCTGGCAGGCTATGAGAATTCCTCGCCGGTGCGTACCGGAAACGCCGCCGCCGGTCAGCTCCAAATCGACGTCTGGGGTGAGGTCCTCGATGGTCTCTCTCTGACACGCAACGCCCTTCTCACCGCCGTGGACGACTCCTGGGACCTGCAGACCGCCCTCATGAATCACCTCGAGGGAGCCTGGGACCGGCCGGACAACGGGCTGTGGGAGATGCGCGGGGCGCGACGGCACTTCACCCACTCGAAGGTGATGGCCTGGGTCGCGGCCGACAGGATGGTCAAGGGAGTGCGCGACTCCGGGCTCCCCGGCCCCGCCGACCGCTGGGCTGCGCTGGCCGAAACGATCCATGCCGAAGTCATGACCCATGGATTCAACACCGAGCTGAACACCTTTGTGCAGTCCTATGACGGTACCGACCTTGACGCGAGCCTCCTGCTCATCCCGCGGGTCGGCTTCCTGCCCTCGCACGACAGATGCGTCGCCGGCACCATCGAAGCCATCCAGCGGTACCTCACCGAGGACGGTTTCGTGCTTCGCTACCGGTCGCAGGACAGCGACGACGGTCTGCCGGGCCGCGAAGGGGTCTTCCTGGCGTGCTCCTTCTGGCTCGTGGACGCCCTCCACGGCGCCGGGCGACGCGATGAGGCTGTTGTCTTGTTCGAGCGGCTCCTGAGCTTGCGCAACGACGTCGGGCTGCTGAGTGAGGAATGGGACCCGCTCGCGAAACGTCAGCTTGGTAACACGCCGCAGGCATTCAGTCACTTCGCTCTGATCACCAGCGCCCTGCAGCTGCACCACGGCAAGGTGCACCACAGCAACACTCCGATACGCGCGTCGCGCCCTGCCGCCGCGACCGACGCCGTCGGCAGTTAACCGCGGTGTCGAGCTCCTGGCTGACGTGGCCGACGCGGTCTGTGACGAGGTCACCATCCGGGCGTGAGAATCGGTGGCCAGCTCCTGCCTGAGAGAGCTCGACCAAGCGGATATGTGGCCGAAGTGACATTTGCCGGACGCGTGTCGCTGACCTGATAGGTGACCCGGCGGCACGACAATGAGGAGACCCCGCCAAGTATGAGTTGGCGGGGTCTCACTATGTCGTGGGCGTGACGCTCCCAGACTGAGCGGTCAGTGCGACAGGATCCCCTCGCCCCGTCACTGGCGAGTCCAACGGATCCCCCCGTCGGTTACAGGACCTCGTTTACTGTCCGTCGGCGCCGCCCGTTACCGGGTGCGCACCTCCTTTTCTACGCCGTGTTGTTCTTGTCCGCAAGAGGGTGGATCGGCGCTGGGGATCGCCCACTCGGCGCCCGTGCGTCGGGTCGAACGGGCCTGCTTGACCGGCCCCACCGCCGAGTCGACCTCGCGGCGGTTGTCTCGGGCCGCGAACTACTCTCGTTCGACCAAACCGGCAGGGTCTGGCAGCCGCGCGTCAGCAACGCCACCACGATGCCAACGCCACCACGATGCCAACGCCACCACGATGCCAACCTTGGCTGGCTCGTCAGCCGACCCGGTGATCGAGATCTGGGACCGTTCCAGCACCTGCTGGACGGCATCGGGCCTCAGTAGCCGACTGCGTCCAGCTTCCATGCCCTGGGGCAGTGCTGAGATGCCGGCGGAACCCAGACGAGCCAGTACTCCGGTCCGGCGCCCGGCGCAGCGATGTGCCGCCCGTTGCACAGCACGATCCCCTGGCTGTCAGCACGCGAGCAACCCCCATCCAGCACGGGTCCATAGCAATGATCGACAACCTTGCCGGTGGCTGAGTCCAGCATGTCTACCCGGGCTTCGCTCATGACTTCTGCTCCTTGACCACACATTTTGTCGCATTTGTAGGGCTCTACCCGAAATAGTCGTCCAACTATGTCACGTTGTCCCTGCTTGACCGATCGGGTCAAGCAGGGACAACCCGTCCTGACTTCAGCGCGGGGGCATCCGCAGAGCACCGTCAAGCCGGATGACCTCACCGTTGAGCATGCCGTTGTCGACGATGTGAGCCACCAGCGAGGCATACTCGGGGGGTTGACCCAGACGTGACGGGTGAGGCACCTGAGCCTCCAGAACTGCGGTCACCTCGTCCGCCAGACCCGCCAGCATCGGCGTCGCGAAGGTCCCCGGCGCAACGGTCACGACACGAATGAACTTGTCCGCGAGGTCGCGGGCCGCAGACAGGGTGAGTCCGACGATGCCACCTTTGGACGCTGCATAGGCGGCCTGTCCGATCTGTCCGTCATAGGCGGCGATGGATGCTGTCATCACGATGATCCCCCGGTCACCGTCAACGGGCTCGTTGGCGAGCATGGCCGCGGCGCTCAGGCGGACAACGTTGAAGGTCCCGATCAGGTTGATGTCAATGACGTGTCGGAAGGACTCAAGGTCCATTGGGCCGTTCTTGCCCACGACCCGGCCCGGGGTGCCCACACCCGCGCAGTTGACCACGATCCGCAGCTCGCCGAGCTCCTGGGCCGTGGCGATCGCGGCCAGCACCTGGGCTTCGTCGCGCACGTCGGCAGGGCAGAACCTGACCCGGTCGCCGAGCTCCGCGGCGAGGGCCTCGCCCGGGGACGACGGCAGGTCGACGATGACGACCGCGGCTCCGCACTCGTGCAGACGTCGGGTCGTGGCCTCGCCGAGACCGGAGGCGCCGCCGGTGACGAGCGCCACCGTGGAAACGTTGATGTGCAAGGGGTTTCTCCTGGGAGTAGTGGTCAGTCGCGGAGCAGCTGACGGGCGATGACGACCCGTTGGATCTGGTTGGTGCCTTCGAAGATCTGGGTGACCTTGGCCTCGCGCATGTAGCGCTCGACGGGGAAGTCACGCGTGTAACCCGAGCCACCGAGCACCTGGATAGCATCGATGGTGACCTTCATGGCCGCGTCGGTGCAGATGAGCTTGGCCACTGCGGCCTGCTTGGTGAACGGCCTGCCAGCGTCCTTGAGGCGCGCTGCATGAAGGTACGTTGCGCGAGCTGACGTCACGGCAGACTCCATGTCAGCGAGCAGGAACGAGAGCCCCTGGAACTGGCTGATGGACTTGCCGAACTGCCGGCGTTCCTTGCTGTACGTCGCCGCCACGTCCAGCGCCGCCTGGGCCAGCCCTGTTGCGGCTGCAGCGATTCCGAGGCGACCGGAGTCGAGCGCGTGAAGAGCGATCGACATTCCCGAGCCCGGCGCGCCGATGAGCCGGGTGGAGTCGACCAGGGCTCGCTCGAAACGGACCTGGCGCACGGTGTCACAGGCCAGGCCCATCTTGCGCTCGGGTGTGCCGAAGGAGATGCCCTCGGTGTCGGCGGGGATGACCAGGCACGACAGGCCTTTGCTGGGGTGGTCGTCGGTGCGAACGAACGTGGTGTAAAAGTCGGCGTGACCGGCGTGCGAGATCCACGCCTTCGTGCCGGTGACGATGTACTGCGACCCGTCCTGGGTGGGGGTTGCCCTGGTGGAGATCGCGGAGACGTCGCTGCCTGCTTGCGGCTCGGAAAGGCAGTAGGCGCCGAGGGTCTGACCGCTGAGCATTGTCGGCAGCAGGTCTGCCCGTTGCTGGTCACTGCCGTACTGGGCCACCGGAAAGCAGGTCAGGGAGTGCACTGAGACGCCCACGGCCACACTCATCCAGGCCGAGGCGATCTCCTCGACGACCTGGAGGTAGACCTCATAGGGCTGTCCGCCGCCACCGTGCTCCTCGGCATACGGCAGGGAGAGCAGCCCTGAGCGGCCCAACAGCGCAAAGGTGTCGCGGGGGAACTGGGCGGCGTCCTCGGCGGCATCCACCGTGGGTGCGAGCTGGTCGGCGCAGATCTTCCGGGTCAGGTCAATGAGGTCCTGAGATTCCTCCGTGGGCATCAGGCGCTCGGCTGGCATGGCGCACACGATACGTCTTCGCCCTCTGTGCCCTGACAAGAGTGCGGCCGTAGAGTTCGCCGAAGTACCGGCCTCAGCGACGCCGGCGCCCTCGGGTAGCTGGGCCGGCCGGTGAACAGCGCCCTGGCCCGTGGTTGGGTTGACTGGCTCGTCGGGTGACGACGGCGTCTGCATCGAAGGGATCGCCAGATGTACGGTACGTCAGACCCGCACGAGAGCCAGGATCTGGACGACCTGGTCGGCCTCGTCATCGTGGTCGCGGGTGCCGGGGGTGCTGCTGGGCCGCCCCTGGTGCACCGGCTGGCGGCCGCCGGTGCCACCGTGGTCGCCGCCGGTTCCCATCGCGGGCGGATCGAGGGGGTCGTGGCCGACATCACCTCCCGCAGGCTCTCAGGCCGGGTCCACGCCGCCGTCGTGGACCTGCTTGATGAGCAGGCCACCCGTGACTGGGCCACGGCGGTCGCCAGCGAGCATGGACGGGTTGACGGGCTGGTCCACCTCGTAGGTGGTTGGCGCGGTGGCGCCGGCATCGTCGACGCCGACCTGGCCGATTGGAACTGGTTGCACGACAGGCTGATTCGCACTTTGCAGCACACCTCTCGCGTCTTCCACGACGCCATCAAGGTCAGCCCCCGGGGCCGGCTGGTCCTGATCTCGACGGTTCAGACCAGAGCGCCGTCCGCCACCAACGCCTCGTATGCCGCAGCCAAAGCGGCTGCCGAGACGTGGACGCTGGCGGTCGCGGACTCCTTCCACGGCAGCCAGGCCGCCGCCGTGATCCTGCAGATCACGGCCCTGCTCACCTCGGCCATGCGCGCCGCCAGACCGGACGCCACTTTCGCGGGCTATACCCCGGTGGAGGAGCTGGCCGACACCATCCATGACCTGTGGCTCACACCTGCCATCGAGCTGAACGGACAACGACTGTGAACGGAACGCCGGTGACTCACGTGCCACCCCTGCACGACCCCGAAGCCCGAGGATTCGCCAGTGATAACTACGCGGGCATCCACCCGGAGGTCCTGGCAGCCATCGCCCGGGCCAACGGCGGACACCAGGTGGCCTACGGCGCGGATGTCTACACCCAGCACCTTCAGGACGTCTTCCAACTGCATTTCGGTGGCGACGCGGTGGCGTACCCGGTCTTCAACGGGACCGGCGCCAACGTCGTCTCGCTGCAGGCGATGACCCAGCGTTGGGATGCGGTCATCTGTGCCGAGTCGGCGCACATCAACGTCGACGAGTGTGGCGCCCCAGAGCGGGTCGCCGGCCTGAAGCTGCTCGCCGTCCCGACCCCGCTGGGCAAGCTCACGCCTGAGCTAGTCGATCTGCAGGCGCGGGGGTGGGGCGATGAGCACCGGGCGCAGCCCAAGGTCGTCTCGATCACGCAGAGCACCGAGCTCGGCACTTGCTACTCGGTGGACGAGATCGCCGCGATCGTCGAACACGCTCACGGGCACGACATGGCGGTTCATCTCGATGGTGCCCGCATCGCCAATGCCGCAGCGGCCCTGGGCGTCCCGCTGGGTGCGTTCACCGCTGACCTCGGCGTCGACGTCGTCTCGTTCGGCGGCACCAAGAACGGAATGATGCTCGGGGAGTGCGTCGTCGTGCTCAACCCCGAAGCGGTGCGGGGGATGGCGTTCCTGCGCAAGCTCTCGATGCAGCTGGCGTCCAAGATGCGGTTCGTGTCGGTGCAGTTTGATGCCCTCTTGTCTGGCGATCTTTGGCTGCGCAACGCCACTCATGCCAACGCCATGGCGGTTCGGCTCGAAGCCGCCGTGCGTGGCGTGGACGGGGTCCACGTGCAGCGACCGGTCCAGGCCAATGCGGTGTTCGCGATCCTGCCGCCGGGGGTGACCGCAGTGCTGCAGAAGCGCTATCCGTTCTATGTGTGGGAAGAGCACAGCGGCGAGGTCCGTTGGATGACGTCGTTCGACACCACCGAGGCGGACGTTGACGGGTTTGCCACGGCCCTCAAGGACGAGATGGCGACCGATCATCTGGTCCGGCGTGAGCCTGGCGCCGGATAGACGAGCACGTCGGTGGCAGTCACGGTTGCCCACAGCGCGTGGCCGCCGACCGCAGACGTAGCCCGGCTATGGCCGAGGTCGTGATCGTGGCGATGAGTACGAGGGGAGCGGCAAGACCGACCCGGGCGACCTGACCCACGGGCAGGATGTCGCTGCGGTGAGGGGCCAGATGTGGCGCGGTGAGCCTTGCGGGCGGGTCCGTCACGCGGCGATGGCCGATGGCCGATGAAGGGACGGTGATGCAGACCGTTGAGCCGGACGGGACCTGGGTACTACGAGGTGGTCTCTTTCACCTCCACCTGGTGTTCGCCGATCCGTTGTCCTCGAAGCAGGCCTGCCGCGACAACCTGTGCCACGCAGGTCGCTGGGCCCGGCGATGACTTCCGGCGGTGTTCGCTGCTGGACCAGAGGACCAGCCGCGATGAACGCCGGGCGATCAACCAGCGACAAGGCGTCGAGCGGGTCATGGGTCACCAGGATCGTGATGCCCACGAAAGCGCGCAGCGGGCGTCAAGATCGTCGTCGCCCGTGCCTCAGGGCAGGCTCCAGTCGATGGGGTCGGCGCCCTGTTGGCTCAGCAGGCTGTTGGCGCGGCTAAACGGTCGGGAACCGATGAATCCCCCGTGTGCGGACAAGGGAGACGGGTGCGGGCTCTTGATGCGTGCAACATTGCCCAAGGACAGCTCCATGGCCTGCGCGTCTCGCCCCCACAGGATGGCTACCAGAGGTCCTCCCCTGGCGGACAGGGCCGAAATTGCCTGTGTCGTCACGGCTTCCCAGCCTTTGCCGCGATGGCTTCCGGCAGCGCCCGGCCGGACGGTCAGCACCCGGTTGAGCAGCATCACGCCGCGGTCGGACCATCGCGACAAGTCTCCGTTCCTGGGTGGAGGCAGGCCGAGATCGGTCTCAAGCTCCTGGTAGATGTTCTGCAGGCTGCGCGGGAGCGGGTCGACGTTCGCCGCGACAGCGAACGCCAGTCCGACCGCATGGCCCGGGCTCGGATAGGGGTCCTGGCCGATGATGAGGACCCGCACCGCGTCGATGGGCTGGGCGAAGGCCCGCAGGACCTGCTCACCCGAGGGTAGGTACCCGCGGCCGGACTCCCGCTCCCCGTGCAGGAAGGCTCCCAAGGCCGCAATCTGCGTGGTCACGGGGGCAAGTGCCGTGGCCCATGAGGGATGAACCAGGTCGGTCAGTGCGCGGGTAGTGGGCACGTCAGCCAATCTATCGAAGGCCAGCAGGGCCGTAGACTCCGGCCGTGCACGGATTCGACGCTGAGACCGAGGCCCTGGGCGCTGCGGTGCTGACCTATGCGCAGGAACGGATGCGACTTCATCCGGTGCCCCTGGACGGGTCCAAGACGCTCGAGGAGCTCCAAGCCGTGGCGGCCAATACCATCACGACCGAGGGTATGGGTGGCCTGGCTGCCTTGAAGCTGTTCACCGACGAGCTCGCACTGGCCTGCCTTTCGAACGACCATCCGCGCTACCTGTCTTTCATCCCGTGCGCGCCCACCGAGGCCGCCGTGATGTTCGAGCTCGTTGTCGGCGCCTCGGGCATCTACGCGGGCTCCTGGCTTGAGGGCTCAGGTGCGGTCTATGCCGAGAACGCCGCACTGCGCTGGATCGCTGACCTGGCTGGGCTGCCGGCACGAGCCGGAGGCGTGTTCGTCCCCGGTGGCACGATCGGCAACCTGTCGGCGCTGGTGACCGCGCGGTGGGCGGCGCGGGCAACGCATACGGAGGCAGGTCTCGCCGGACCGCGACCCACGAAGGTGGCGGCCCAGCTGGGGGCCCACTCCTCGATCAGGTCCGCGTGCGAGGTGATGGACGCCGAGTTCGTCGGCGTTCGGAGCGACGAGCACCAGCGACTGTGCGGGCACAACCTGCGTGAGGTCCTGGAGGCCGAGGGACCCGAGACCTTCTTTGCCGTCGTCGCAACGGCGGGCACCACGAACTTCGGCATCGTCGACGACCTCGACTCCGTGGCGCAGGTCTGCGCTGAGTTCGGCATCTGGTTCCACGTCGACGGCGCCTACGGCGGGGCGGGTCTGGCCGCCCCAACGGTTCGTCACCTCTTTGACGGGATCGAGCACGCCGACTCCTTCATCGTCGACCCGCACAAGTGGCTGTTCGCGCCGTTCGACTGCTGCGCCCTCCTGTATCGTGAGCCCGCCCTCGGACGCGGGGCCCACGCCCAGAAGGCGTCGTATCTGGACGTGCTCAACGATGCGGAGTGGAACCCGACCGAGTACTCGATCGGGCTCACCCGTCGGGCTCGCGGGCTGCCGCTGTGGTTCTCGCTGGCCACTCACGGGACCAGGGCCTACACGGAGGCGATCGAGCGAACGCTGGAGGTGACGAGGTTCGCCGAGGCTGAGATCGCCCGACGCCCTTATCTTGAGGAGCTGCGCGAGGCCGACCTGTCCGTGGTGGTCTTCCGCCGGCATGGTTGGGGGCCCGAGGACTATCAAGCTTGGAGCGATGAGATGTTGCGCGAGGAGTTCGCCTTTGTGGTGCCGACCTCGCACGAGGGTGAGACGGTGGCTCGCTTTGCCATCGTCAATCCCACGACCACCGAGGATGACATCGCCGCGATCCTGGACACGATGGCCTGAGGTCGAACACCGGTGAGGCTTGTGTGGCCGGTGTGACTGGGTGTCCAGCGGGTTGCGCCCAGCGAATGACATGAGTGTCATTTGGTCGCTAAGATTGATGTTCAGGCTAGCTACCAGGAGGGCCAGATGGACGCCGTGACACAGATCGAGACCACGCCGTTGGGCGAGCTGAGTGACCGCGACCGCGAGATTATCGCCTTCGAGCGTCAGTGGTGGAAGTACGCCGGAGCCAAGGAGCAGGCCATCCGGGAGCTGTTCGACATGAGTGCCACGAGGTACTACCAGGTGCTCAACGCCCTGATCGACAACCCGGCGGCCATGGAGGCCGACCCGATGCTGATCAAGCGTCTGCACCGCCTTCGTGCTACTCGTCAGCGGGCCCGCTCGGCTCGACGGCTGGGCGTCCAGGTCTGAGAGTTTCGCCTCCTGCGCGAGGATGGGCCGGGCAACCTGCGGCGACCAGCCTGCGTACTGGTCCGGCATTTGCACTCGGGGGGGTCGAGTGCTAATGATGGTGTTAGCACTCTCACCATGAGAGTGACAATCTTGACCGTTTGGTGAGGGCCGGAGAACGCGTGCGAACGGCGCACGTCGGATCCGGTCCGTCCGTCGCGGGCGCCAACCGGTCACACATCCGTTTCGCGTGGGAGGTACCACCCGAATGGCCAAAATCATCGCTTTCGATGAGGAGGCTCGCCGCGGTCTCGAGCGGGGAATGAACATCCTCGCCGACGCCGTCAAGGTGACCCTCGGACCGAAGGGCCGCAACGTCGTCCTCGAGAAGAAGTGGGGTGCGCCCACCATCACCAACGATGGGGTGAGCATCGCCAAGGAGATCGAGCTCGAGGACCCGTACGAGAAGATCGGCGCAGAGCTG
>Ga0209890_10000188_pt1 | contig 28889 bp, 27 predicted proteins | sample OrgsoiDNA2013049_FD_185799 | JGI IMG/M metagenome (GOLD analysis project Ga0209890, IMG submission 185799) | Permafrost soil microbial communities from the Arctic, to analyse light accelerated degradation of dissolved organic matter (DOM) -... | ecosystem: Environmental > Terrestrial > Soil >... | reverse complement strand
CGTGGGACCCTGGGAGGGGTCCCTAGATCGTCAGGGTCGCGCCTTCGATGGCGCCTGTCAGCTCGATGCCTCGGCCGCCGCGCTCGTCGAGCAGACGTCGCCCACGCAGGCAGAGCGCGTCGACCTCGGCGTCGCTGTAGTCCTGGTCGTAGTGGAACAGCACCAGGCGCTTGACGCCGCCCGCGATCGCCGCGCCCACGGCGTCTTCCACCGACGAGAACCCGCGATCGGCGTAGCGACGCCCGTCGTCCGGTGTGTACGTGCTGTCGTGTATCAGGACGTCGGCGCCGCGATAGAGCTCGATCGACGCGGGAGGCGGACCGCCCGGGCCGTAGCCGGCGTCGCTGGCGTAGACCACGGATCGCGCGCCGTCCTCGATCCGAAACGCCAGCGCGCCGGCGCGCCCGTGCGGGTTGGTGCAGGCCCGCACCGCGCAGCCCGCCATCTGAATCGACTTTCCCTCGTCGATGGCCGCGATGTCGATCCCAGCGCCCATGTTCTTCAGCGTCTGCACCGGGAAGTACTGCGGCGCCATCTGCCCTTCGAGGATCCCCTCCAGCATCGCCGAGCTCTGCGCGCCGCCGTAGATGTGGAATTTGTTTCCCGGCTGGTAGAGCGGGACGAAGAACGGAAAACCCTGGATGTGATCCCAGTGCGCGTGCGACAGCAGGATGCTCGCCTCCCCGCGCCCCTGACCGAACGGCCCGTCCATGAGCGCCATCCCGAGATTGCGTGCGCCAGTGCCGCAGTCGAGCACGATGAGGCCGCCGCCGCTGGGGCGGAGAGAAACGCAGGAAGTGTTACCGCCATAGCGGACCGTCGCCGGCCCTGGGGCTGGAATCGATCCGCGCACGCCCCAGAACGAAATCTCCATCAGCCCTTCCCGATCTCGACGTCCAACCCCTCGTAGGCCGCCGCCACCTCCAGATCGACGGCCTCGTGCTCGGCGAGGGCGCGCGTGTCGGCGAGAATGCGGTCGATCTCGGCGTCGCTGCGCTCAGGCGCGTGATGAAAGAGCACCAGCCTCTTGGCCCCTGCCTCCCGGCAGATGTCGACGGCGTCGCTGGGGCGCGAGTGGCCGTAGTGGGGGATTCGCCGATAGTCGTTGGCGGTGAACATCGTGTCGTAGACGACCAGGTCCGCCCCCTCGCACAAACGCACCACGCCCTCGCGCATCTTCGCCAACTTCTGTTTATCCTTGGCTGGGAGCTCGGCGCCCGGCGACGGCGGCCGCTCGACGAACTCGTCCTCAAACAGGATGTCGCTGAAGGGCGCCGTGTCCGAGACGTAGACCACCGACGCGCCGTCGGCGGTCAACCGATAGGCGGTGGCAATGTACGGGTGGTTGAGCCGCGCGCAGGCGACCTTGACGTCAGAGATCTCGAACTTGGCGGCGTCGGCCAGCTCGCGGAAGGCGATCTCCGCCCGGGCCTCCGCGAACGGCACCGGAAAATACGGATCCTCGGTCTGGGAGGCGAACACTGCGTGAAGGTGGAGATCGTCGCGCTTGCGCGCATAAACCGAGAGCTTGTTGCCGCTCTGGTAAAGCGGCGAGAAGTACGGCAGCCCCTGGATGTGATCCCAGTGCGTGTGACTGATGAGCAAATGAACGTCGGTGCGCCCGGCCTCACCCTCGGCAAGTTCCTTGCCGAGCTTGCGGATCCCGGTGCCGGCGTCGACGATGACGCGCGTCCCCGACGCCGAACGCACCTCGACGCACGACGTGTTACCGCCGTAGCGCTCGGTTTTTGGGCCCGGCACTGGCAACGACCCTCGCACGCCCCAGAATCGAACCTTCATGACGGGCGCAGGCCACGACCGGCACGACGATAGGCGAGCACACGCAGGCTCGCGTGAGGCCGCGGGACCATGGCGAGAGAATAACACGATGCCCCGCCAGACCGCGATTTCCGGCGTGGGAGAAAGTGCCGGGCCAGCCCGCGGCGACCTAGGGGGAGAGGCGCGGACTGGCCCGGCGGATGACCTATGAGAAGCGCACCAGATAACCTGCCCCGTCGGGCAGGGTAGCGACCGTCGCCCCGATCCGGGCGGCAAGGTCGGCGGAGAGAGCAAACCGCCAGGATTCCACCGGCGGACGCCGGCCAGTGCTCTCGATCGAGAGCAGGAGGGCGCCGCGGGTCGCCTCGACGTAGATGTCGATCTGCAGCGGTCTGCCATCGGCGGAGCTGCTTTGGGGGTCGGCCTGAGCCAGGTCGACCAGCAGAGCGGCGAGCATCGACTCGAAAGCACTCCCCCGGTTGGCGACGCCGGTCCGGCGCTCCTTGTGAAGAGAAACCGTCGTTCGGCCCAGGGTCGGCGCCGCCAGACGGAGCGCCCGTGCGACCACGTCATCTAGGTCAGCGATGACCGGAGTCCCGTCTCTGATCGCTGCATCTACGAACCCGACCAGCGCGTTCAACCGATGGACGTTCGACTCGGTTTCAGCCAGCGCATCCCCGATTCCGCGGATTCCGGTAGGCGGGGTCGCTATCCGAATCTCGTTCGCCGCCGCTAGGAGCACGGTGAGATGGTTTCGAAACTCGTGCAGGATTCCGTCCCAGACAGGGACGAGCCGCACGAGCTCCGGGTCGGCATCGACCCCGGAGTCATGCCGGGCAACCGCAACTTGTGGCTCGCTAGTCATTACTAGTCATGATTTTGACGCCGCGATCGGCATGTGATGAGGCTTATCCTTACAAAATCCGTGCCGGAGCCGTCCGGGCCTCTGCGCCGACCTTTGAGCTCCGACGCCCCGCGACCGTCCTGGCACCGTCCGACGGTTCACGGTAGAAGGCGGGCCGCGATGCCGAATCGGGCAGTCACCACGATGGTCCTCGCGCTGACATCAGCGCTTGCCCTCGCGTCCTGTGGCAAGAAGATCGGCGACAGCTGCCAGACGGGCTCGGACTGCGACCCGAACGGCACGCGCATCTGCGACCTCTCCCAGCCTGGCGGCTACTGCACTATCCCCGGGTGTGATGAGACCACCTGCCCAAGCGAGGCGGCCTGTATCCGCTATTTCCCGGTCCAATTCCTGACCAAGCCCTGCAACCCCTACTGCGAGGATCGCCAGGGGTTGCCCGTCCCCGACGCCGGCAGCGATGCCGGGATGAGCGTCGATGCGGGTGCGCTGCCGCTCTGTCCCGGGCTCTTCCCACCGGCTCCCTCCAGTCAGGCCGGCAACGAAGCCGTCTGTCCGAACGGCCCGACGAACGACTGCACCGCGGACGAGATCTGCCTCGACACGGGCCTCTGTGCACCGCGCTCGACCGAGGCGCGGTACTGCGCCCTCGTCTGTTCGAGCAACAGCGACTGCCGCGGCGGCTACGTCTGCCGCCCGACCGGAGTCGAGGGGAGCGTCCTGCTCGCGGCAACCCCCTGCGCGCAGACCTCCTTCTGCGCCCCTGCAGATTAGGTCTTCCCGCAACAGACTCCGAACGCGGACCGACAACCGGGCGTGCGTCGCCGCGCCGCCATCCTCGGTCTCGCCTTGATCTGGATGTTTCCCGCCGGGCGCGCGCGGGCCGGCAAGGGGGTCGATGGCGTGATCAACCTGAACACCGCGCCGGCGGAGCTGCTGTCGTTACTGCCCGGCGTCGGCCCGGCCAAGGCTGGCGCCATCGTGACCTATCGAAGACGGCGCCCGTTTCGAACCGTCGACGAGCTGGTCAGGATCAAAGGGATCGGCCGCAAGATGGTCCGCAGGCTCCGCCCGCACCTGGCTGTCGCCGGCCCGACCACTGCGACGGCCGCCGAGGCCAAGCCCACCGTTCCTGGTCCGCCGGCACTTTCGAAGCCGGCACCGCCCTTTCACCTGACGAATGCGCCGCGCTGCCCGCGATTGATCCGCGCGCCGCACACAACCAGTCACGACCACCGGGCCGAGCGCCCCTTTCCCTCGCCCTGCCTCGGTCCGCGCTGAGCTATCGCGGCGCGGGCCTCTTCTCGAGCTGACTGGGCAGGTCGCTCGGCGGGGGCAGCGCCCGGATCGGCGCCGCCTGCAGCGGCATCAAGAAGGACAGCGCCAGCGTCTTGTCATAGCGAACGATCGCCCGCGCCGGATCGTAGCCCGGGAGCGTCGCCTCGATGACGTGGTCGAGAAGATCACGCCGGATCAAGACTGTGGTGGGCGACGGTCCCGGCAGCGTGACACCGTCGAGGCGAAGGCTGGCGCCGTTGGGATCGGTGGCGATCGACAGCCCGGCCGGGTTGCGCCAGACGAGCAGCACGTCGAGCGGCACGACCCAGCGGTGCACGGCCGCGGCGCCGCCCGCAACGATCACGAACAGGAACAGCAGCGCGCTTCGCCAGCGGCTGCGCGGGCGAATCTGTTGTACCCGCGCGGTCTCCCGCTGCAGGCGTCCCGATGCGAACGTCGGGAGCGCGGCGGACGGCACGCCGAACGGAACCGGCTGTGTGCGACGCGTCTGCGCGCCCGGCTGCGCGGTCGTGGCGACCCGGCCGGAACCACCCGTCGCCAGCCGCTGGGGCACCGCCGCATACTGACCCGACGGTGGCCGCTGAGGCGACGACGCCGCATACTGACCCGACGGTGGCCGCTGAGGCGACGCCGCTGGGTACTGACCCGACGGCGGCCGCTGAGGCGACGCCGCTGGATACTGACCCGACGGCGGCCGCTGGGGCGACGCCGCTGGATACTGACCCGACGGCGGCCGCTGGGGCGAGCCTGCGGCGTACTGACCCGACGGCGGCCGCTGAGGGACGGGGCCTCGGACGGTCAACGGAGGGTTGGACGGCCGGCGCACGCGACCTTCGGTGGCCGCTGTCGGTGGGCGGGGCGTGGCGGCGCGCGGCCGCAGCGGGGGCAGCGGCGTCGAGGGCGGCGGCGTGGCGTTCGGATCGACGAGCGCCGCCGACCGGGGGGCAGGGGCAGGGGCGCCGCGGCCGGGCGCCGGTGTCAATTTTCGGGGGGTGGCGGCGCGCGGCGTCAGTGGCTCCTCGCGCGGCGGCAGGCCGATCGGGGCAGGCGTGCGGGGCGCGGCAAAGGCTTCGCGCAGCGCGCGCTCCTCCGGTCCGAGGCGAATCACCTTCGACCGCTCCATCATCAGGCTGCGCGGGCGCCGGGGCGGATTGACGACGCCCAACAGAGCGCCGAGATCGCTCGCACCGACGGGAACGTTCATCTCCGTGAGCGCCTGGCGGATCGCATTTCCAAACGCGCTCGCGTCGGGAAACCGTTGATTGGGATCGGCGGCCAGCGCGCGATCGAGCAGCCGCTCGATCGTCGGCGGCAGATCGGGACGCAGCGTCCGCACCGAGGGGACGGCGCCCGAGGCCACGTGGCTCCAGCCCGCCACCTCGTCGGTGATCTCGCGCAGGCGGCGTCCAGTGAGCAGCTCGAACAGGACGGCACCAAGCGAGAAAATGTCGGTGCGGCGATCGAGCGGCGACTGCATCGCCTGCTCGGGCGACATGTACGAAAGGTTTCCCTTGAGGCTCCCCACCACCGATCGATCGTGACGACGCTTGGCGAGCCCGAAGTCCGAGAGTTTGACCTCGCCCGCCAGCGAGATGAGCACATTCGACGGCGTCACATCACGGTGTATGAGCCCCAGCGGTTGCCCGTCGTCGCCTTTGAGCTCGTGTGCGAAATGCAGCCCCTGCGCCAGCTCGGAGGCGATGTGCAGCGACAGGACCTCCGGGATGATCTCACCCTCGGCCGCCAGCTGCTCGGTGATCATCCGCAGGTCGTAGCCTTCGACGTACTCGAGCACGATGAAGTACTGCCCGTCCTCGGAGATCCCCAGATCGTGAATTTGCACGATGTTGCGATGCGAGAGCGCCGAGTGGATGCGCGCCTCTGTCAGCAGCATCTTGACGAACCGCTCGTCCTCCGCGAGGTCCGGGAGGATCCGCTTGATGGCGACGAGCTTCTCGAATCCTTCCGCGGCGACGACGCGGCCTTTGAATACCTCGGCCATGCCGCCCACGGCGATCAGCTCGAGGAGCTCGTACTGGCCGAACTTCATGCCGCAAACTTCATACGAAGTTCGCCAGGCTAAACCGGAAACCGGCCGCGGGTCTAGGCCCGGGCCTACTCGTCTTCCGGGGACTGGACCAGGCCCGCGCCGGGGCGCGGCAATGGCTCGCGCTCCGCGTCGGGGGGATTCGCCGCGTCGATATCGTGCGCGAACTCATCCGCCGCGCTGGTGAAGACGAAGGGGCCGCCGATCTCCTCGCTCACCGCAGAGTCATCGCCGCCGTCACCGCCCGTGACCGCGTCGACGAACTCTTCCGCGAGATTCTCGGCCAGATCGTCTCCAATGAGCGCCGGGCCGCCCTCTGGGTCGGGCATGAACGCGTTCGCGTCGTCGGAGCGTGGACGGGCGAACGCCCGCGGCCGCTTACGCGGTGCGGAAGCTCGTCCGTTCGTTGTCGTCACCTTTTGCATCCCTGGCCAACGTAATCACGATCCGCACGCTATAGTCGCCGGCGCTTGAAGCTGAGGTTCGATCCGGTCTCGCGGATGTGCTTGGCGGCGGTCGAAGAGGGCGCCACCCCGGGGCTCGTCCTGCTGGTGGCAGCCCGAGGTCGGACCCAGTTTCACGAGGCGTTTGGCGCCCGCCAGCTGGTCCCGCGCCGGCTCCCCGCGCTCCCCGATACGGTGTACGACGTCGCCTCCCTGACCAAGGCTGTGGCGACCAGCGTGCTCGCGATGCAGGAGATCGGCGCCGGCCGCCTGACGCTGGACACCAAGGTGGCGGCGCTCCTCCCGGAGTTTTCCAGCCGAACAGGAGAGGACGCCAAACACGACGGCCAAGACGACGCCCAGCGCGCCTCCGAGCTTTCCCGCGCTCAAATCACCGTTCGCCAGCTGCTCAGTCATTCATCCGGGCTGCCGGCACACCGTCCGTTCTGGAAACAGGCGGCCGACTCACCAGCTGAGCGGCTGGCGATCGAACGGCTCGCCGCGCGCGAGCCGCTCGCGTATCCGCCCAGCACGCGCGCGGTCTACTCCGATCTGGGGTTCATCCTGCTCGGCTGGCTGCTCGAGCGACTGACCGGCGCCCGGCTCGACGTGCTGTTCCAGGATCGGATCGCCCGGCCGCTGGGGTTGACGGCCAGCGCGTTCGTCAGCCTCGCCGACTCTGAAGCGCGGGCGCGGCTGCTCGGCGATCGCACGGTCGCGGCGACGCAGATCTCCGTAGAGCGCTACGGCCTCGTCCTTGGCGAGGTCGACGACTTGAATGCCTTCGCCATGGGCGGGATCGCGGGCCATGCCGGGCTCTTCAGCACAGCCGGCGATCTCGCGGCGATCGCCACCGCCCTCCTCGCCGCCTTCCGCGGCCAAGGCGACAATGGCCTGGTCGCGCGCGAGGTCATCCGTCAGTTCTGGTCGCCGTCCGGCGTCCCGGGATCGACCTGGCGGCTCGGGTGGGACGGCCCGGCGGAGTCGGGATCGCAGGCGGGCGAAAGCCTGTCGCGCGCGAGCGTTGGGCACCTGGCGTTCACCGGCTGTTCGCTCTGGATCGATCCCGAGCGCGAGGTCGTGGTGGTGCTGCTCTCGAACCGGGTCCATCCGGCTGTCCCGACGGACGATCGGTTCCGGCGCTTGCGGCCCACTCTGCACGACGCCGCGCTCGCGGCCCTCGGTTATGATGGACGCTGAGTGAGCCTGCGCGCCCCCATCGCCGTTCCGGTCGAGATCCGCGCCGACGCCCAGGCCGACGCGCGGCGGGCGTTCCGCCTCGCCTGGAACATCGGCGAGGACGGCTTGCGACTCTGCGGCGACCTGCCGTTCGAGCTGGGGCGGCTCGTCGAAGCGCGCTTTTTCTTGCCCGGTGGTGAGGCGCTGGCGCTCCGAGCGCGAATCGCCGCTGGCAGCAGCGATCGCGAGCGAGGCGAGGAGACCGACGACGAAGCAGGAGAGCTCAGCTTCGTCGATCCGCCGAGCGACGCGCGGAACGCGCTCCGGAACTACGTGATCAAGCGGCTGGAGCTTCCTGTATGAGTGACGCCGGCAAGCCGGATCGTTTCGCGGCGCTCACGGCACTGGAAAAGCAGGCCGGGGAGGCCGGGGGCGCCTCGCGCGTCGCGCGCCAGCACCAAGCCGGCAAGCTGACCGCGCGCGAGCGGGTCGCGCTGTTCTGCGATCCCGACAGCTTCGTCGAGCTCGACAAGTTGGTCACCCACCGATCGACCGACTTCGGTCTCGGTGACAACAAGATCCTGGGCGACGGGGTGATCACCGGCTACGGCACCGTCCATGGCCGAACGGTCTTCCTGTTCGCGCAGGACTTCACCGTCTTCGGCGGCTCGCTGGCCGAGGCGCACGCGCGCAAGATCTGCAAGGTGATGGATCTGGCCATGAAGGCGGGCGCGCCGATCGTGGGGCTCAACGATTCGGGTGGCGCGCGCATTCAGGAAGGGGTCGTCTCGCTGGCCGGCTACGCCGACATCTTCCTGCGGAACACGCTGGCGTCGGGGCTGGTACCGCAGCTCTCCGGCGTGCTCGGCCCCTGCGCGGGGGGCGCGGTCTACTCGCCCGCCATCACCGACTTCGTCTTCATGGTCGAGTCGACGAGCCACATGTTCATCACTGGCCCGGAGGTGATCCGCGCGGTCACGCACGAGACCGTCACCAAAGAAGAGCTGGGGGGCGCTGCGGCGCACGTCCGCTCGGGTGTCGCCCACCGCGCCTTCCCCGACGAGCCGTCGTTGCTCGAGGGGTTGCGAACGCTGCTGTCGTTCCTGCCCCAGAACAACCGCGAGGATCCGCCGCGCCTGCCGACCCGCGACCGCCCCGACCGCGCCGACCCGCAGCTCGACGAGCTGATTCCGCTCGAGCCGGCCAAGCCATACGACATGCACGCGCTCATGGAGCGGATCGTCGACGACGGACAGATGTTCGAGATCCAGCCCGAGCACGCCCGCAACATCATCGTCGCGTTCGCGCGGCTCGACGGGCGGCCGGTCGGCTTGGTCGCCAACCAGCCGGCGCACCTGGCCGGCTGCCTGGACATCGACGCCTCGGTGAAGGCGGCGCGCTTCGTCCGATTCTGCGACTGCTTCAATCTGCCGCTGGTGACGTTCGTCGACGTCCCGGGATTCCTGCCGGGGACGGCGCAGGAGTGGGGCGGCATCATCCGTCACGGCGCGAAGCTGCTTTACGCGTTCGCCGAAGCGACCGTCCCGAAGCTGACCGTTATCACCCGAAAGGCCTACGGTGGCGCCTACGACGTCATGTCGTCCAAACACATCCGCGGCGACCTGTCGTTTGCCTATCCAACTGCCGAGATCGCCGTGATGGGTCCGGAGGCGGCGGTCAACATCGTGTTCCGCGAGGAGCTGGCCCAGGCCCCCGATCCCGACGCCGCGCGCGCCCGCTACGTCAGCGAATACCGCGAGAAGCTGGCCAACCCCTACACCGCCGCGTCGCTCGGCTACGTCGACGAGGTGATCCGCCCGCGCGAGACCCGAGCCAGGCTTTGCCGCGCGCTCGGCGTGCTGGCCAACAAGCGCGACACCAACCCCCCCAAGAAACACGGAAATATCCCGTTGTGAGGAGGTTGCGCCTCAATCGTGCAGCGGTCGTGCTGCTTCTGGTCGGCCTCGCGGGCGGGTGCGCGACGGCGCCGCAGCCGATCACCCGGATCGTGAACGGGCGGATCGTGGTGACGCGCGCGGTGAGCCCCGAGGCCTACGAGCACGTGGCGCGTGCGTACCTCTATGAAGAGGAAGAACGCTGGCAGGAGGCGGCCGACGAATTCCAGCGCGTGCTGCCGTTCGATCCCGATGCGGCCGAGGTCCGGGCCGAGCTGGCGGAGCTGTTCATCCGGCTGGGGCGCCGTGACGACGCGGCCGACGAGGTTGCGCGCTCGCTGGCCATCTCACCGACGGTGGTTGGCTACCTGGCCCAGGCGCACCTGGCCGAGGCGCGCTCCGAGACGACGCACCAGCCGGCCGCCGACCCGATTCCGTCGCTGGAACAGGCGGCGCGCCTGGCGCTCGCCGACGCGAACGCCGAGCAGGTCGAGACGACGCACCTCGAGCTCGCGGACATTCAAGTGGGGACGCTCGACCTCTCGGCGGCGCTGGAGACGGTCCGGCGTCTGGTGCACGCGGCGCCGGAGACGCAGCGCGGACGGGTGCAGCTGGCGGCGTTGGCCTGGACGATGGACGCGCGCGACGAGGCGAGCGGGGCGCTGACGGCCGCGCTCGAGGACGAACCTGCCGACGTCGAGGCGCGCGTCCTGCTGGCCGAGCTGCAGGCCGCCGGTGGGCACGACAAAGAGGCCAAGACGAGCTTCCTCGAGGCGATCGACCGCGCGGACGCGCCGTTGGAAATCGCCTCGGCGTTCGGCGGCTGGCTGGTCCTGCGCGGCGAGCTCACGGAGGCGCAGGAGCTGGCAGATCGGTTGAACGCCGACGTCCCCGACGTCGACACGCTGGAGCAGGCGGCGGCGCTGGAGCGGACGGTCAAGCGGCCCGAGCGCGCGCTGGCGCTCGCCGAGCGCGCACGGAAGATGGGGGCCTCGGCGGGGCGGGTGGCGATCATGATCGGCGCGGCGCTGTCGGCGAAGGGCGATCAGGCCGGCGCGCTCAAGAGCTTCCGGACCGTCGCCAAGAGCGACCCGCTGTTCTTCGAGGCCAACCTGCGGATCGCCGAGCTGCTGCGCGACAAGGGAAAGCTCGACGAGGCGGGCAGGGCGCTCGACGCGGCGACCGGCGCGGGGGCCGACGGACTCCACAAGGTCGAGCTGGCCCTGGCCCGCAGCCAGCTGGAGGAGAAGCGAGGGGATTCCGCGCGCGCCGCGCGCGTCCTCGACGACGCGCTGGGGGAGAGCGGCGGCGCGGGTCAGCTCGGCACACGTCTCGTCCTCGAGCGGGCGGCCGTCGACGATCGTCGGGGCGACTGGCAGCGAGCTCTGACGCGGGCCGAGGAGATCCTGGCGCGCGAGCCCCGCAACGTCGAGGCGCTGAACTTCGCCGGCTTTTTGGCGGCCGACCACGGGCAGGGTCTTCCGCGGGCGATCAAGCGGCTGCAGGCGGCGGTGGCGCTCTCGCCCGGGGCGGGTGGGATCGTCGACAGCCTCGGGTGGGCCTACTTCCGCGCCGGCGATCTGGCGCGCGCCGGCAGCTTCCTCGAGCAGGCCGGCCGCCTCGAGCCCGCCGATCCCGAGATCCTCGGCCACCTCGGCGATCTCTACGCCCAGCGCCAGGAGCGCGACCGGGCGCTCTCGACCTACAAGCGCGCGCTCTCGCTGTCGCCCAGCGATCGCGTGGCCCGCGAGCTGAGCGAACGGATCCGGACGCTCAACGCCAAGAGCGCTGCGGGGAGATGAGAATCCAGCCCGTGCGAGCGGCCCTGGCGCTCGGCGTCTTCATCGCCGGCTGCGTGCACGCGCCGCCGGTCGCGCGCCCCTACCCCGCGCCCACCTCCGAAACCTTGGCGGCGGCCCTGGCGGCGCAGCAGCAGGCCGTCGCAGGGATGAACGCGCGCGTGCGCGCCACCAGCTGGCTCGGAGGCGAACGCGTGCGTGCGACGGTGAACATGCTGGTCGAGCGGGACGGTCGCCTGCGGTTCGAGGCCGAAGTGAGCTTGCAAGGAACCGTCGCGACGTTGGCCACGGATGGCGTGACGTTCGCGCTCCTCGACGCGCGCAAGAACGAGCTCTCGCGTGGACCGGCCTGTCCAGCCAACGTCGCCTCGCTGATCCGGATTCCGCTCGCGCCGGCCGAAGTGGCGGCGATCCTTCTCGGGGACGCGCGCCTCCCAGAAGCGGCCGACGTGGATGGCCCACCGCTCATCGGCTGGGACGCCCATCTCGGCGCCGACGTGGTCGCGGTGCGCGATCGCGCCGGCGGATCGCTGCAGCTGTTCTTCCACGGCGAAGGCGCTGCGCGCCAGCTGATCGCAGCCACCCGAGTGGGCGCCGACGGAACGCCGCTCTGGCGGACCTCGTACAAGGACTTCGAGACGGTTGCCGGACAGCGCCTGCCGCGTACGATCCTCTTCGCCGAACGGAGCGCGAGCTTCGACGACGGCGTCGAGATCCGCTTCAAGGACCGCGCGCTCGACGGCCAACCGCCGCCCGGCGCGTTCACGCTCGCGCCGCCGCCCGGCGTGGCGGTGAGAGATGTCGGCTGCAGCGCCGGGCCCTGATTTTTGAGCGCGGACGTCGTACCCCAATCAGAATTCTGAGCGGCTCCAGGCAGGTGGGAGCCCCCGCGAACGCGGGTTTCCGCCACTTTCGCGCTGGCCCGCTCCTTGCTGTTTTTGGCCTACGGAGGCCTTCGATGAAACGAGCTCTATCTCTTAGCGTCCCTCTCTTTCTGCTGGCAGCGTGCCAGTCCCAATCGCTCACGCCGGCTTCGCGCAACAGCTCGTCCTCGATCCCAGCACTGACGGTGAACGACAACTGCTCGACCAACACGACCTCGGCCGCCTGTCAGGGCGGCACGAAATGTACGTGGATGAACGTCGCCGCCGAGGCCTGCCCCGCGGGAGCCGCCTGTCCGGCCGGCGTCTGTGTGACCACGAGCTCGTGCGCCAGCTTGACGAGCGCCTCCGCATGTCAGGCCGACGCGGCCTGCGTCTGGTCCGCGATAGTGGCGACGGCGTCGACCCCCGCGCTCTGTCCTGTTGGTCAGACTTGTGACGGCGGCGGCTTCTGCTTCGAGCGCGGGTCATCCGGGAACGGCTGCCTCTGCGTGCAGCCGCTGGCCTGCCCGGCGAACGGCAGCTGCCCGCCGGTTCAGTGCGACTGCCCGCCGCCCCCGGTGGCCGACGGTGGTGGCGCTGGTGGCGGCGGAACCTGCACCTGCGACTGCCCGGTCTGTCCCCCCGGAGAGGTCTGCCCAGCTTGTGACTGCGCCTGCGGCCAGCCTGGCGGCTGTGGCAGCACGACAGGAAGCGGCGGCGCGACCGGAAGCGGTGGAGCGCCGGGCGCTGCCGGCGGATCGGGAACGTGCACTTGCAACTGCCCCGCGTGTCCCGCCGGCGCGGCCTGCCCGGCTTGCAGCTGCTCGTGCAGTGACGGCGCGACGACGACTACGACGACTCCCTCCTCGGGCACCGGCGGCGCGGCGGCGACCGTGAGCGGCACCGGCAACACCGGGGGCACCGGATCCTCCTCCGGTGCCGTCTGCGCCTGTCCGGCGTGTCCAGCCGGCGCCGCGTGCGCGCCCTGCGACTGCGGCACGACGCCGCCGGCCGATCCTTGCACCGCGCACATCGATGTCGCCTCTTGCACCGCCGACACCGCTGACGCGTGCGGCTGGACCTCGCTCAACATCGAGTGCATCACCACGCCGTGCCCGACCGGAACATGTGCGCAAGCGAAGCCCGCCCCGCCGGTGGACGCCGGCGGCGGTTGCGCGTGCGCTTGCCCAGCTTGCGCCCCGGGTGAGACCTGCCCGCCCTGCGCTTGCAACTGCTGTCCGGCCCCGACGCCCCAGGGGCAGCCGGTGACACAGCAGCCGCAACCCGTCGCCGGAGACGGCGGAGCGGCCCCGGGCGGGGCGTCGTCGATCGCTTTGTAGTCGAGGCGAAATCGCCCCTCACAGCGCCGCCGGCATTGACTCCTGCCGGCCCCGCTGGGAGACTCCCGTCCCGCTGATTTCATCCAGTCTTTAAGGAGTCTTTCATGTCCGAGTACCTGTTCACCTCAGAGAGCGTCACCGAAGGCCATCCCGACAAGTTGTGCGATCAGGTCTCGGACGGGATCCTCGACGCGCTCCTCAAGGGTGACAAAGGATCGCGGGTCGCCTGCGAGACGCTGACCAAGACCGGGTTCGTGATGGTGGCGGGCGAGGTGACCTCCTCGGCGCAGATCGACATCCCGAAGATCGTTCGCAGCGTCGTCAAGGAGATCGGCTACAGCGACTCTGCGATGGGCTTCGACTGGCAGACTTGCGGCGTGATGGTGGCGCTCGAGCAGCAGTCGCCCGACATCGCCCAGGGCGTCGACGGCAAAGGCGTCTACACCCGAGACGAGCAGGGGGCCGGCGACCAGGGAATGATGTTCGGTTACGCCTGCGACGAAACGCCCGAGCTGATGCCGCTGCCGATCATGACGGCGCACAAGCTGTCGAAGAAGCTGGCCGACGTGCGCAAGAAGGGGACGGTCGATTTCCTGCGCCCCGACGGCAAGAGCCAGGTTTCGGTTCGCTACTCCAGCGACGATCGTCCGCTCGGCATCGACGCGGTCGTCGTCTCCACCCAGCACAGCGAAGAGGTCAAATACAAGACGCTCAAGGAGGCGGTGATGGAGGAGGTCGTGCGCCCGGTGCTGCCGTCCGCGCTCGTCTCGAACAAGACCAAGTTCTTCATCAACCCGACCGGCCGCTTTGTCGTCGGTGGCCCGATGGGCGACTCCGGCCTCACCGGCCGCAAGATCATCGTCGACACCTACGGCGGAATGGGGCGCCACGGCGGCGGCGCCTTCTCGGGCAAGGACCCGTCGAAGGTCGATCGCTCGGCCTGCTACTACGCCCGCTACATCGCCAAGAACGTCGTGGCCGCGGGCCTGGCCCGTCGCTGCGAGGTGCAGGTTGCCTACGCGATCGGCGTCGCCGAGCCTGTGTCGCTGCTGGTGCACACCTTCGGCACCGGAAAGATCTCCGAGGATCGCCTGGCCGAGATCGTGCGCGCCAACTTCGACTGCCGTCCCGGCGCGCTCATCCGCGAGCTGAATCTGTTGCGGCCCATCTATCAGAAGACCGCCGCCTACGGTCACTTCGGCCGCCAGGACGCCGACTTCTTCTGGGAGAAGACCAACAAGGCCGACGCGCTGAAGTCAGCGGCCCGCAAGTTCATCGCGGCCAACGGGCACGTCAACGGCAGCACCGGTGGCAAATCCGGTGGTGGCAAATCCGATGGCGGCAATTCCGGTGGTGGCAAGTCCGGTGGCGGCGCGAAGCGCCGCGCCGACCGCGCCCTCGAAGTCTGATCGTTGATCGGACCCGCGGCCCGCTCAGTGCGGCGCCGCGGGGATGAAACGCGGGAGAGCCGGCGCTGCGGGCCGCATGCAGCAAGCTCTGGGCGCGACCGCTGGAGCTGGCGCTGGCGCTTTCGGCGTGGGGGCCGGCGGCTCCGGCGGCTCTGGCACCTCGACTTGCCCCTCGCCGACCTCCTGGCCTGGCTCGAGATCCGGCGTCGCGCTCGACGGCGTGACCTCGGGCGCGAGCTCGCTCCGCACGCCGTGCGCCTCGCGCACGTAACGCATCATCGCGTTCACGCAGGTCACCTGCGCGCCGCGCACGGCCGCCAGGCTCCGCCCGTGCAGCCCTTCGACCAGAATCGAAAATGCCAGCACGTCAGGCCCGTCGCCGACCAGCCCGGAGAGGCAGGACTTGCCGCGCAGCGTGCCGGTCTTGGCGCGCACCCGCTCGGCCGCCAGCGTCCCCTTGAACCGGTTGCGCGTCGTCCCGTCGACCCCGCCGACCGAGAGCGACTGCAAGAGCTCCGGCCCGAGCCGCGGATCGAGATAGAGCGATCGGAGCAACGCCGCCATCGCGTCGGCCGTGATTCGGTTGGCGTGGCCGAGGCCCGAACCATTGCGCGGGACGTAGCTCGACGGTGGGAGGCCCAGCTCGCCGATTACCTCGCGCAGGAGGTGCACCCCCTTCTCGCCGGTCGGCGCGCCGCCATAGACCTCGGCGCCCGCCGCCTCCAGTACCCGCTCGGCGTAGTCGTTCTCGGAGTCCTTGTTGATTTTGCGCAGCAGAATTCCGAGCGGCGTCGATTCGTGCAATGCCAGGAGCGGCCGCGCCCGACCTGAGCGCAGCGCCGGGGTCGGCTCGACGCGGGCATCGTCGCGCACGGAGATTCCGGCCGAGGCCAGTGAGGCCCGCATCAGTGCCGCCGCGTAGAGCGCCTGGTGGGGGACGCGGCGGCGGAAGATCAGCGCGCCGCGCCCGACCCCAATGCGCCCGTCGACGTCGATCTGAATGCGCGAGCCGGCCACCGAGAGCCAGACTGTGACGCGGGAATGGCTGTGAGCCTTGGTGTGCACAGTGTCGTGGACGATGAACGACGGATCGGCCGGCGTGGTCGTCACCTCGGCGGGCAGGCCCGCCTCCGCCCCCGGACGGACGCGCACCAGCATGAGCCCGTGGTCCACCACCAGCGGCACGCGCGGCGACAGCTTGCCGAGCGCCTCCAGCTTGGCGTCGTCGTCGTTCCTGCCGGCGGCGCCCACCTCGTCGGCCGGCCCCTCTTCGTCGACCACCGGCTCGTCGGCGCCGAGGCGCCGCGGGTCGGCCACGACGGCGCCGGCGATGCTTCGGACGCCGCGGCGCGCGAGCTCCGCCGCCATCGCGTCGAGATCGGCGCTGCTCACCGTGGGATCGCCGCTGCCGCGCAGGTAGATGTCGCCGACCACCACACCATCGGCCGTCGGCGCCGCGCCTGTCAGCTCGGTGCGAAAGCGCCAGTCAGCTCCCAGGCGCATCAAGGCCGTCGTCGTCGCGAGGACCTTCTGGTTAGACGCGGGGTCCATCAGCACTGTCCCTCGTGTGTCGAAAAAGAGCCGGCCGGTGCGCGCCTCGATGACCCGCATGCCGACGCGCGTCCGCCGAAGCGCACTGTCGTGCAGGATCTCGCGCAGAGCCGTCTGCATACGGACGATCCGATCGTGGTCGCGATCGTCGGCCGGCGGCTCCGGCGCAGTCTCGGTCACCCGCGATTGCTTGACCGGGGGCGGCGTGGCGTGATGACGCAAAACCGAGGCGTGAGCGGAGACCTCGGCCGCGGCCAGACAGACGATGAGTCCAACGAGTTGCTTGGCCATCGCGGTCGTCATTTGGCGGCCGCGCACCGGAACCCGAGGTCGCCGTCGCGGTGATCGGGGGCCCAGGCGTTCCGGTTCGCAGCGCGCGGCCCGACGAAGAAGGTGCAACAGGAACCGCCGCGCACCACGCGCCGGCCGGGATCTTCGTCGTATTTGTCCGCCACCCACTCCCAGACGTTGCCCCCCATATCGAGCAGGCCATAAGGGCTGGCGCCGGTCGGGTACTGTCCGACGGCGACCGGATGGCCCGGGTTCTTGCCGGCACAGGGACCTTCGCCCTCGAAGCTGCCCCAATTCGCGCGCGTGCAGTCGATGTCGTTCCCCCACGGGTACTCGCGCCCGTCGGTCCCGCGCGCTGCCTTTTCCCATTCGACCTCCGACGGGAGGCGGCCGCCAGCGAACTTGCAGTAGGCCTGCGCGTCGTTCCAGTCGACGCCGGTGACGGGGAGCTTGGCCTCCGGGCCCTCGGCGGCGGTCTTCTCGGAGGTTGCCTTGCAATGACCGGCGGCCACGCAGGCGCCGTAGTCGGCGCGGGTGACCTCGGTGCGATCGATGGCGAACGATTTGAGCGTCACCCTGCGCACCGGTCGTTCGTCCTCGTCGCCGCGCGTGCTCCCTTGTGTGAAAGGGCCGGCAGGGATCGCCACGCGATCGTGCGCCGGGCGACTCGCGTGCGCGGCGGTCGCCAGGATCGCGGCCGAGATGAGCCACCGCACCATGGCGGAAGTTTAGTCGAGACGGTCGATGAGCGCGCGCGCCTGCTCGGCCCAGGGGGTCGCTTCCGGCTCCAGCGACAGGTAGTGCTCGAGGTGGGCACGCGCCGCGGCCCGACCGCCGAGCCGCTCGAGCGCGACCGCCAGGTTGTAGTGCGCGTCGGCGAAGTCGGGCGCCGTTTGCAGCACGCGCCGCAGCTCAGCCACGGCCAGCTCGAGGTCGCCGTTCTCCAGCACCATGTTGGCCAGGTTGAAGCGTGCCTCGGGCTGGTCCGGATCGAGCGCCAGCGCAGCCTCGAACGCCTCTCGCGCCGCCGTCGCGTCGCCGCGCCGGTAGGCGAGGCTGCCGAGGTTGGTGCGCGCCGCGGCCAGCCCTGCGTCCAGTGCCAGCGCCTCGCGGTAGCACTGCTCGGCGCGCGCGTCTCCCTCTCCGCCGCTGCTGAGCTCGGCGCGCGTCCCCTCGACAAACCAGTCGTAGGCCTGCCGTTTCGGGGAACCTGCATCGGAGCTGGCCCCGATCGCGTGGGGGAGGTCGAGCTCCGCTCGACCGAGCCCGTCGCGGAGGGGCCCGGGGACCCTCCCAGGGTCCCCGATAGAATGTCCGGCCAGCTCCGCCAGGCCGAAGTCGAACAGCCTCTGGCCCGACGATTCGAACGCGCTCCCTTCGTCGACCACCACCAACTTGGTCCCGTCGAAGGCCACCCTCAGCCGGTCGAGCGGCCGGTCGACGTGCGGGAGCGTGGCGCGCACCTCCTCGATCGCCTTGCGGATCTCGCCCGCCTTGAAGCCCCGGTCGACCAGCTCCTTGGCGGCCTTGACGCTCACCAGGTCCTGAAACGAGTAGTGCGGCTTGCCACCACGGCGGACCGACGGGCCGACGAAGCCGACCTGCGCCCAATATCGCAGCTTGCTCTCCGGCACCCCGAGAATCTTGGCGGCGCCGGCGAAGCTGTAGATAGCGTCGTCCATGGTCAGAACGTCGCTTCGACGTCGATGTCGATGAAGACCCTGGCGGCTTGAGCGCGGATGGCGACGTGGGTCCGTACCGATTTGGGCGTGGCACCCGCCACCCGCGCCGCCTCGCGCCCAGCGAGCGCCTCGACGTGGGCGCCGGCCTCCGCGTCGCTCTCCAACAGGGCCGCCAGCCGGCGTGCCGTCCCGGCGTCGCAGGCGTCGCGCAGCAGAAGCTCCAGCGACGGCAGATCAATGGTCAGCATGGTCGATCCGAAGTAGGCGTCGCGCCCGTTGCGGTTGCTGCGCTGCCCCTCGGAGATCACGTCGGCCCGGGACAGCACCAGATCCAGCGCGGTGCGGGACAACCGCTCGCGTACCTCCCGCTCGAAAAGAGCGATCTGCGTGGCCCGGGCCATGGGTCGCCGCGCGGCCAGCGCTGGTTGCGCCGCCGCCTCGGGCACCGGCTCGGAAGAGCGTGACCGCCTACGTTCTGTCATGACTGCCAAGACTGGGACCACGCGAAGGACAAGGAAGCGCCGATCGTAGCAAGAGTCGAGGCTCGAGCGCAAAAATGGCCCCTATCGGGGTATGCTAGCGGTTGATGTCGCAGGGGCTGGAGCTGGCGAAATACCCGGTGTTGGTGGTCGACGACGAGTCCGACAACCTGGACGCGTTCCGGTTCAATTTCGGCCGGACCTTCAAGCTTCTCCTGGCCGGGAGCGGCGAGGAGGCGCTGGCGCTGGCGCGCGCGGAGGACGTCGCGGTGATCGTCACCGACCAGCGGATGCCGAGGATGACCGGCCTCGATCTGCTCAAGGCGGCGCGCGAGATCCGCCCCGACGCGGTTGGGATCATCGTGACCGCGTTCACCGACGTCGATGTCCTCATCGAATCGATCAACCTGGGGCGCATCTACCGCTACGTCACCAAACCCTGGGACTCCAAGGAGGTGCGCGGCGTGCTCACCCACGCCATCGAGCGCTTCGCGCTGCTGCGGGAGAACCGCCGCCTCGAGGAGCAGCTCTCGGCCTACGTCGGGATGTTGTCGAAGGAGGCGCACAGCGCCTTCAGCTTCGGCGCCATCGTCGGCGAGTCCCCCGCGTTGCGCGAGGTGCTCGCCCGGGTCGAGCAGGTGGCGCAGACCTCGTCGACGGTCCTCCTGCGCGGCGAGACCGGCACCGGGAAGGAGATGGTGGCGCGCGCCATCCACATCAACAGCGCACGCGAGTCGCGGCCGTTCGTGCGGGTCAACTGCGCCGCGCTCGCCCCCGGCGTGCTCGAGTCGGAACTGTTCGGCCATGAAAAGGGTTCTTTCACGGGGGCGGTCGCGCGGCGGCTCGGCCGCTTCGAGCTGGCCGACGGCGGCACGCTGTTTCTGGACGAGGTGGGCGACCTGCCGCTCGATGTCCAGGTCAAGCTGCTGCGCGTTTTGCAGGAACGCGAGTTCGAGCGGGTCGGCGGCGCTGAAACGATCAAGGTCGACGTCCGAATCGTTTCCGCCACCCACCGGGATCTCGAGCAGCAGATCGCCGCCGGTACGTTTCGAGAGGATCTGTATTACCGGCTGAACGTCTTCCCGATCCTGCTCCCGCCGCTGCGCGATCGGCCGAGCGACATCCCGCACCTGGCAGAGCACTTTCTGCAAAAGTACGCGCCCGGCGCCGGCAAGGCGGTTCGCGGGATCGACGCCTCAGCGGTCGCCGCGCTCTGCGCCTACCCCTGGCCGGGAAACGTCCGGGAGCTGGAGAACGTGGTCGAGCGCGCGCTGATTCTCGCCCGCGGCCCCGAGATCACCGGCGCCGACCTGGAGTTCACCCGCCGGGCGCCCCCGGCCGGCGCGACGCCGGCGCGCACAGGTGCGCCCGACGCGGGCTCCCGCCCGCTTGGCGAGCGACTGCACGAACAGGAGCGCGCGGCCATCGTGGCGGCCATCGACGCCGCGCAAGGGAACATCGCGCACGCCGCGCGCGCCCTGGGGATCAACCGCTCGACGCTCTACTACCGGCTGCGCAAGCACGGCCTCGAGCACCTCCTGCCCATGAAGGAGACGGTGACGGCGACAGTGACGGGGACGCCGGCCGGCGGTGGCGATCCCAGCGGCGCGGCGGGCAGTTCGTCGCCACAATAGGGACATGAAGCTCCTCTTCGTCATGGATCCGCTGGCCCGGCTGCAGATCGCCGGGGACACCACGTTCGCCATCATGCTGGCGGCGCAGGCGCGCGGCCACGAGATCTGGTTTTGCGAGCCGCGCCACCTCTCGCTCGAGCACGCCGACGCCGTCGCGCGCGCCTGGCCGGTGACGGTCCGGCGGGTGGTCGGCGACCACTACCTGCTGGGGCCGCAGGCCACGGTTCCGCTCGCCAGCTGCAACGTCGTGTTCATGCGCAAGGACCCGCCGTTCGACCTCGACTACTACTTCGCCACGCTGATGCTCGAGCGCGCGCGCGGGCGCACGCTGATCATCAACGACCCCCGCGGCCTGCGCGAGCAGAACGAGAAGCTGGCGGTGCTGGAGTTCCCCGAGCTCTGTCCGCCGACGATCGTCACGCGCGAGGGCAACCGGCTGCGCTCGTTCCTGGCGGAGCAGGGGGGCGAGATGGTGGTGAAGCCGCTCGACGCCTCGGGCGGCTACGGTGTGTTTCACGTGCGGCGCGGCGATCCCAACACCGGCGCCATCCTCGAGCAGTCGACCAACCTCGGCCGCCGCTGGATCATGGCGCAGAAGTACCTGCCCGAGGTCCGGCGCGGCGACAAGCGGATCGTGCTCGTCGACGGTGTGCCGCTCTGCGCGGTGCTGCGCGTGCCGGCCCCCGACGACGCGCGCGGCAACCTCCACGTCGGCGCCAAACCGATGGCGACCAAGCTCGACGATCGGGACCAGGCGATCGTCCACGCGCTCGGCCCCTGGCTGCGCGAGCGGGGACACTTCTTCGTCGGCCTGGACGTGATCGGGGGCTGGCTCACCGAGGTCAACGTCACCAGCCCCACCGGCATCCTCGAGGCGAACGTGCTTTACGACGACGCTTACGAGGTCAAGGTGCTCGAGCTCTTGGAACAGAAGATCGCGGCCGGATGACCCGGGCGCTTCGCGCGCCCGCGGCGTGCGTGGCGCTCTTCGCCGTTGCCTCTGGTGCCTCGCGCGTGGCCGCCGCTGAGGGGGATACCGACCAAGCGTCGCTCCCGAACCCTCCGGCCTCCTCGACCGCGCCGCTCGTGCTGCTGGTGCAGGGGGATGCGCTCCTCGCTTCCAAACCGAACCTAGCCGAGGATCCGCAGGACGCCCCCGCAGGCGCGGCGCTGCGGCTGCGGCGCTTGCGCGTCGGAGACGATGGGGCGATTGGCGACTTTCACCTCCGACTCCTGTTCGAGGGGGAGGCGGAGACGGCGGCCGGTACCCCCTTCACACCGCTCGCCGGTGGACGCCTGCCGTTCGGCGGCTCGGTGCGTACGACGGAAGCCTATGTGGCGTGGGCTTCCTACCGGGCGTTCCAGATCGAGGCCGGTTCGTTGCGGGTCCCGTTCTCGCTCGCCCGCCAGGTCGACGAAGGCGATCTGCGCCTGCCGGAACGGTCCCCGTTCGCCGACGCGTTCCTCGCCGACTATCGCGTGGGCGCGGCGCTGAGCGGCGATCTCGGCGCGATCATCTACCGGGCCGCCGTGATGAGCGCCGATCGCGTGCTCGACGGCCGGCTGTTCGAAGATGGGGTGCTGGTCGCCGGCCGACTGGTGGCGGAGCCGCTCGGGCCGGTCGGCCTCACCCCGTGGCGGCGCGCGGAGTCCGATCCCTGGTACGGCTGGTTCAGGTTCGCCGCCGGGCTCTCCGTCCTCTACGGCACGCTCGCCGCGCCCCGCACGCTGGCCCTCGATCCAGACTTCACGGCGCAGTGGCGGTCGTTCGTCGTGACCGCCGAGTATCTGTTTTCGGTGCGCTACGCGAAGGGCGTGGCGATCGTTCCCGGCAGCACCGAGCAGGGGGCGGCGATCGAGCCCGGCGTCACGTTGCGGGGCCGCCGTCTGGATCTGGTCGCGCGCGGCTCATGGGAACGGGCGGCATCCGTGAACGTCTGGGGCGCCGGCGCCGGCCTCACCGCCTACGCGCCTGACCCGCGCATCCGCCTCAACGCTGGCTTCGAGCGACGCTGGGCGCAGCCGGCTGCACCGGGCTCCGACGGCGGATCCTACTGGGCGATCGTTCGGCTGGCGATCGTCGTCAATTGATCCGCTCGCCCCCCGTCGACGTCGGCGGGGGGGTGACGTGGCGCCGTTTCTTGACCGGCTTGGGCGCGATCGATTCGTCCTTTGCCGACGGCGGAGGAGGCGCCGCCGCCGGGGCCCTCTTCTTCAAGTCGGGGCAGCCGTTCTTCGCGGGGTCGGACGATGCGACGCCCGGCTTCGTCGCGCAGGCGTCGTCGGCGTCCGAGATGCCGTCGCCGTCCGAGTCGATGAACGGGCAGCCCGGCCGCTTTGGATCGGGCTTCGGGCCCGGCGGAGTGACCGGGCAGGCGTCGTCGACATCCGGCACGCCGTCGCCGTCCTCGTCGTTCTCGGGACAGCCGGGGCGGAAGGGGTCGGGGTGGGCGCCCGCGGGCGCGTCCTTGCACTGATCTTCGTCGTCGGCGACACCGTCCCGATCGGTGTCGGGAATGGTGATGTGCCAGGTGCCGCTCCGGCGCGCGTGCGGCTCGGAGGTCGACTTGGGCGCCAGCGCCGCCCGACCGAAGTGGTAGGTGAACGCTGCGCCAACGCTCCAGGCGAGGCCGTCGATGCTGTCGCGCCGATCGGGGTTGATGAAATCGCCGTAGCGGAAATAGGGCCCGATGCTGAAGCCAGGCACGTCCGGCAGGTCGAAGTCGATCCCGACCCCTACGTCGAACCCGAACGTCCAGGCGTAACCCGTGGAGGCCGGACCCAGCGCCAGGTCCGCGTAGGAGCGACCCCAGGTCCAAGCGAACGGCTCGAACCGCGTCCCGATGCCGAGCATGAGGGCGTGGTTCGGCCCCGGCAGCCACCACTGGCGCAGGGCCAGGAGGCCGGCGAACCCATGTTTGATGTCGTAGGTGGCCTGCACCGAAGTGAAGAACAGCGTCGAGTCGTTGCTGGGAAATACGTTGAAGTCGGTGATCGTGCCGCCGGCGCCGACCTCGAGCCCGAGCGCCAGGTGCAGCGTCCAGTCGTCATTGGCGTCCACCGGTCGGTCGCGCGACATCAGGGGCGCGGCAGCGACGGGCCGGCTCGCCGCCAAAATCCCGAAATTGACGAGACCGACGAGACCGAACGCCACAGCGCTCGGCAGTCGCCGGGCGACGCCACTCCCTCGTGCTCTCCGCGACTCGCTCGACATAGTGCGCATATTGCCAGAACCTCTCGCCGACCACGATGATCCCGATCGCCCGGCAACAAGGGCGTCGTCGAGATTCATTCGGATCGAATCGGATTAACTGAAGGCGAACCGGCGTCTTCACCGTGAAATTAAAGGAGACCCGGCAATGGCGGCCCCGCCATCACCGCCTCCAGAAGGCGGCGCCCCGCCGGCCAGTCGCCGAGACCCGAATCGGCGTTCAGGTGCCCTTTGGGTCCGGCATCGACGAACGTGGCCCCCCAGGCGGCAGCGAAGGCCTGCGCCCGCGTGAGGGTAACGTAGGGATCGTTCTGACTGGCCACGACGGTGGCAGGAAACGGCAGCGGCAACATGGGCATCGGCGCGAAGCTGCGGGTCTCGGGAGGGGTACACTCCGGGGAATCGACATCGGCCGGCGCGACCAACAGCGCCGCGGCGATCCGCGCCGCGATCGGGCGCGACGCCAGATGCGCGACGAGCGCGCAGCCCAGGCTGTGGGCCACCAGCACGACCCGCTCGGGCGCCGCTGCAATCGCGCCCTCCAGCGCCCTTTGCCATTCCTCACGATGGGGATGGTCCCAGTCCCGCTGGGCGACGCGAACGGTTCTCGGGTAGAGCGACTCCCAGCCTGTCTGCCAGTGAGCGGGACCAGAGCCACCCAGCCCCGGCACGATCAACACGAGCGGCGAGCTCAGGTCGCGTCCCTCAGAGTTGCTTGGTGCTGCCGACGCACTTCTGGTTCACGCAACCGCACGTCACCAGAGGAGTGAGGCAGGCGATCAGGCACTGAATGGGCGGGGGGGTCGGATCGGCCTTCGGTTGGCAAACGCCGCAACAGCCACTCCCCAGTCCGGTATAGAGCATGCAATCTCCGTTCGACTTGCATTCGCCGGCACCGCCCGCGCCACCGGCGCCACCGCTGCTACCGCCCGCGCCACTGCCACCGGACCCGCCGCGCGAGGAGGCGTCGACCGTCCGCGCGTCGGCCATTCGCATGTCCTTCGCGGAGCTCGAGTCGTGGTTTTCTGGGGCGTCGTGGCGCGCGTCCTGGGTCTTGTGGTCGGCGGCGACGTCCATCTTCGTCGACGAATCGGCGTTTGAGCCGCCCGTGCCGCCGCCGTCGGACTTCTTGGCGGTCACCGACCCGCAACCGGCGGATCCGGGCAGGATCCCGCCGAGCAGGATCCCGCCAAGCAGGATCGCGGCGACGCCGAGCCGGCGCCCGGCCGTCCGACTCATCGGGTCCGTCACCGGGTGCGACCCTCCGGCTGCCGCAAGCGCGAGAAGAACGACCGCAACAGCGCCGCCCCCTCGGCCCCGAGCACGCCGGGAACGACCTCGACCCGGTGGTTGAGGCGCGGATCGTCGAGCAGCTTGTAGAGCGTCCGCACGGCTCCGGCCTTGGGATCGTCGCAGCCGAAATAGAGGCGCCGCAGGCGGGCGTTCACCAGCGCCCCGGCGCACATCGGGCAGGGCTCCATCGTCACGAAGAGGTCGGCGCCGGTGAGCCGCCAGCTGCCGAGCGCGGCGGCGGCCCGCCGGAGCGCCACAATCTCAGCATGCGCCGTCGGATCGCTCCCCGTCTCCCGCTCGTTGTGCGCCACGGCGACGATCTGGTCGCCCACCACCACCACCGCGCCGACCGGCACCTCGCCGCGTCCGGCGGCCTCTTCGGCCGCGGCGAGGGCCCGGCGCATGAAGCCGAGCTCCCGCTCGCCGAAGGCAGCGACGGATTCGGGGAGCGAGACAGAGGCAGCGGTGGTCATCGGGAAGGCTTATTCTATTATCATTCCCGTGCCGAAACCCGAGATCGATCTGTCGTTTGCGCGCTACGTCGCGGCGCGAAAGGGGGACGTGGCGGCCCGCTCGCGCGAGGGGGCGGCCTATGCCTACGGCGGCGACATCAAGGTCCGCGCCGCGCTCGACCGGGTCCGGCCAGTGACGCTCGCGGTCGAGGCGGCGGTCCGGCTCTGGCAATCGATGGAGAAGACCCGCATGCTGGGGACCGCCGTCAAGGTGACCGGCAAGCAGTTTCCGCGCATCGCCAAGCTGGCCGAGCGCTGCGCCGACACGTTGCGCATCCCGATGCCGACACTCTACGTGTCGCCCAACATCGGGTCCTTGAACGCGCACACCTTCGGGACTGCGGAGGATCCTTACGTCGTCCTCAACGCCGCGCTCGTCGACCACCTGTCCGAGCCGGAGCTGCTGGACGTCATCGGCCACGAGTGCGGCCACATCCAGAACAACCACGTCGTCTACATGACGACGCTCCATTTCCTGACCCACGCGGCGAACATGTTCCTGCGCTGGAGTGTCCGGCCAGCGGTGCTGGCACTCAACGCCTGGGCGCGGCGGGCGGAGATCACCTGCGACCGGGCCGGCCTCATCTGCACCGGCGACCTCGACGCATCGGTTGGCTGTCTGGTCAAGCTGGCGCTCGGGTCGCACAAGCTCTACAGCGACGTGAACATCGAGGAGTACCTGGCGCAGCTCGACGAGGCGCAGAAGGGAATCGGACGGTTGGACGAGCTCAGTCGCACACATCCATATCTCCCCAAGAGGGTGGCGGCGCTGCGGATGTTCGCCGAGACCGCCTATTTCAAGGGCCTCAAGGGGGACGCGGACGCGGCGCCCGCCGGAACGTCGAAGCAGGAATGCGACGCGCGGGTCAGCGAGCTGCTCTCGGTGTTCAAATGACCACCGCGGGCGGAGCACCTGCAGGGTTGGGCCTGGACGCGCGCAAGGCAGCGATCCGCGGCCTTCTCGCCGATCTGGCGGCGCTGGCCGAGCGGGCGGGCCTGGCCTACGTCGCCCGTGACATCCGCGAGACGCGGCTGCCGAAGCTGGACGACGAGCGGTTCACCGTCGTCGTGCTGGGGGAGTTCAACCACGGCAAGTCGACGTTCATCAACGCACTGTTGGGCGCGCCGGTCATGCCGACCGGCATCACGCCGACCACGGCGGTGCTCGCGCATGTGATGCACGGACCGCGCGCGACCGCGACGCTGGTCGGCGACGACGGCGCCCGCAAGGCGATCGCCGGCGCCGCGCTCGCCGATTGGCTCACCGTCGACGGACAGGCGAACCAGGGCAAAGGCGATGGCAAGGGCGCCACGTTCCACCACATCGAGCTGACCCAACCGGCGGCGCTGCTGGAGAACCAGCTCACCATCGTCGACACGCCCGGCGTCAACGACATCAACGAGCAGCGCGCCGAGATCACCTACGGCTACCTCCCGCGCGCCGACGCGGCGGTCTTCCTGCTCGATGCGACGCAGATCCTGACCGCCTCCGAGCGGCAGTTCCTCGAGGAGCGAATCCTGCGCTCGACGCGCGATCGGCTGCTGTTCGTGGTGGCCAAGACCGATCTCCTCGACGAAGCGGAGCTGGCCGAGACGCTCGCCTTCGCGAAGAAGCACCTGGCGGCGATCGTCCCGGAGCCGGCGATCTTCCCCGTGTCGGCCAAGCGCGCGCTGGCGGGCGATCGCGCAGGGTCGGGGATGGACGCCTTCGTGGCGGCGCTGGGTTCGACGGTGGAGAACCAGCGGCGTCGGCTGCTGCTCGATCACGCGCTCGCCGATGCGACGCGCGTCTCCGCCTTCGTGCGCCAGAGCCTGGCAATTCACCGGCGGTCGCTGGACCTGCCGCTCCCCGAGCTGGAGCAGCGGATCGGGCGCGCGCACGAGCGACTGCGCACGGGGAAAAAGGTGCTGGAGACGGCCGCAGCGACGGTGCGCGCCGAAACCGCGGCGCTGAAGGCGCGCGTGCGCCAGGACCTGGCCGACTTCACCGCCGAGCTCCGCACGGCCGTGGTGGCCGACATCGACTCCGTCGACGCCACCGACATCCGTCGTTTCCTGTCGTTCTTCGTCCAGGACACCTGGAAGGCCTGGACCGAGACGGAGGGGGGGCGAATCTCCGCCGAGCTCGAGAAGCTGGCCGAGACGGTGATTCAGGTGGCGAACGAGAACGTCCGCGAGGTGCTCGACACCGTCACCACCGAGCTGGGACCGGCCGACACCAAGGTCGAGATCAAGGTCGACACGCTGAGGTACGACGCCTCGATCTTCGCGCTCGGCGCGCTCGGCACCACGGTGTTTCTCTTCGTCGACGGGCTGGCAGGGGGCGTGCTGACGCTGGCGGCGCCGATCCTCGCTCTTGTCCTCCGGGGGAAGGTCGCCGCCGAGGTGAAGGTCGAAGCCAAGGCGCAAGCTCCGCTGGCGGTCGATCGGGTCGCGGCGCTGGTCGGCCCGAAGCTGGACGAGATCATCGACGGATTCGGCTCGCGTCTGCTCGAGTTCGTGGCGCAGGCGGGCGACACCCTGACGCGCGGGATCACCGAGGTGCTCGATCGGGCCCTTCGCGACCGCCGCGCCGCCGACTCGTCGGTCTCCGCCACGGCCGACGCCGCAGGGATCGAGGCCGCGCTCTCGCAGCTGCGCGCGATCGACGAGCGAATCGCCGAGATTCGCCAGAAGGTCTGGTCGCCCGAGACCACTTGATGGGAATTCTCGATCGCATCGCCGGGACGCTCGACGAGCTGACCGGCGACGGCCGCGCCGCGATCGCCGACGAGATCGCGCGCGCGCGGGCGCTGGCAGCGGACGGAGATCCGGCACGCGCGGAGACGCTCCTCGCCGAGATCACCCGGCGGGCGCCCCAGGCGGCGGAGGCGTTTCTGGCGCTTGGCGAGCTGCAGGCGAGGCGGGGAGCGCTCGAGCAGGCGATCACGCCGCTCGGACGCGCGGTCGATCTGGACGGCGGCTATGCAGCGGCCTGGTGTCTGCTCGGCGAGGTGCTGGCCGGCTTGGGACGGGTCGATCCAGCGCGCGATGCGCTCCGCCGAACGCTGACGCTGGCCTTCGACAGCAGCCTCCGGCGGCGCGCCACCGCCGCGCTCGGCCAGGTCCACGCGGCGGCCGGGAAGCTGACCCACGCCGCACGCGAGCTGCGGAAGGCGATCGAGATGGGCGGCCCTGACAGCGCCGACGATCGCCGGCTGGCCCTCGACTACGGACGCGTGCTGGCGCGGCTCGGTGAGCGTGAGGCCTCCGAATGGCTCACGCGGGCGGCGCGCGCCGAGAACGCCGACCCGGCCATCTTCGCCGAAGCGGCGTCGGTGG
>Ga0209890_10000187_pt1 | contig 28927 bp, 23 predicted proteins | sample OrgsoiDNA2013049_FD_185799 | JGI IMG/M metagenome (GOLD analysis project Ga0209890, IMG submission 185799) | Permafrost soil microbial communities from the Arctic, to analyse light accelerated degradation of dissolved organic matter (DOM) -... | ecosystem: Environmental > Terrestrial > Soil >... | reverse complement strand
ATCGTTTCTCACTGGCGGCTGGGTTGGACGGTTTGGCGTCGGCTGATTGTTTGGCTGATTCGGCCGATTGTTCGTTGGCGGCGTCACCGCACGATTCGTTTCCGGACGGTTGTTTGGCGCCGGCTGACTCGGCTCTGCCGCAGGCGGCCGATTTGTCCCCGGGCGGTTGTTCGGCTGTGGCGGCGTCGGCTGATTCGGCTGCGCAGCGGGTGGACGATTCGGCTGTGCGGGAACGACCGCACCAGGACGCTCGTTCGGAGCCTGCTGATTGCCCGGGCGGTTCCCCGGCTGGTTGGCGGAAGGCGCGACGGGCTGTCCCGGCCGGCCAGCATTCGGCTGGTTCCCGGGCTGATTCCCCGGACGGCCTACGTTCGCGGTCGCCGGTTTGCCGGGAGGCGCCTGCTTGACCATCGGGTGCGGAGCCTCAGCGGCCGCTGGACGCAAGTTCCGCACCTCGCTCCTCGCCAACGGTTGCCCTGGATGCGCTTCCAAGGCCTGCTGCTGCTTTGCAAACGGCACTGGTGGAGGAGGTGGCGTCCTTTTCGCGATCACCTGCCGGTTCATCACTGCCGCCGGAGGTGCGCTCACACGATTCGCGGTCGCAAACTTCGCTCCCAGGACGCTCTCTCGTGTGGGAGCCACCGCAACCCGCGCGCTCAACGACGCACCAGCGATCTGCCGCTCGTTCATGGTAACCGCAGCCCGGCCCACGGGCTGCGCGCTCGCGAAGGCGCGTTGCGGAACCGCTGTTACCGCGCCCCGAACATTCCGGTTCGCATACGTCACATTGGTGATGTTTGTGTTCTTGTTGATGATGGTGGTGTTGTAAACGTTCGTGATCTGGACGTTATTGACGGTCGTGTTGCTGATGTTGACCCGGTTCACGTACTCCCGGCTGACGTGGTACGACGGCACATAAACTTCCCGCGGCCCGAGCGGAAACCATCCCACATTGCCGCCGAAGCCAACTCCAACTCCGCCGCCGCCAATAAAGACCACCAGCGCGGGTGCATATACCGCCCGCACCGCTACCGGCCCCGCCACCCAACCCCAGCGCCCGCCAACCGTCACCCACCGACCATAGTGAAACGGCGCGTAGCCCCATGAAGAGTCATCGACCCACGTGTATCCCCAAGGAGGAATCCAGTCCCAATGCCCCTCGTGATAAGGCGCCCAGTCTGCGGCAACACGATTGGGAAACCAGACGTGGCCGTAGTTCGAATCGTTGCGCCAGTCGCCATTGTCATCCAAGTCCTCGTACCCGACGACGTCGTGCGATACATACTGCGCCGAGCGCGCCCCATCGTAGCGGCGATCGCGATCGTTAGTCCAGTTATCAAATTGGTCACGTCCGCCGATATCAATTACCTCGGCGTTCAGCGAGTCCGTTCCGTCGAAAGTGCCTCGTTGTCCGGCGTGCAGCGTATAGGTCTGGCCGTTGCCAGTCGCCTCGCCTCCGCCCTCGCGTATGCTGACGACCGAATAGGTGCCGTCTTCACTAGCTTCCACCCGATAGCTTCCCGGCTGGGAAAGCGTAAACGCCAAGTTAGGGGTATCGATCTCATACACGTCGTTACGGTCCAGCCGGCGCACGCGAAGGTTGACTGAACCCGACGTAAGTTGAATCTGAACCGTATTGTCATCCAGGTTCAGGAAAGAAAAACCGGTGTTGGCATTCAAGCGAATTACAGCCGAGCCCAGTTGCAACTCGGCGCGCGAGTCCTTGTCAGCCCAGAGCTTGTCGCCCGTCGTCATGGGCCGATTCGCCACCGCTTGCACCCAATCCGGTTCGCCCGCCGGCTGGAAGGACACCGAACCCTCCATGTATCCAAGTCGAGCCACACGGCTCGGCGGATCGTCCTGTTGCTGTTGATTCTGCTGATCCTGGCCTTCGTATTGAGCGGCCACTCGCGTCGGCAAAACCACAATCAAGAGCGCCAGTCCGAGCACCGCGCTCCACCAGCCAAACTTCTTAAATACTTTTGTCATAAAAGTTTCTCTCCCAAGCTTTCTGTCGCGAACCAGTAAGTTCGCGGAATTCCCGTCAATCCTTGATGCTGAAAACAGTCGTCGCAACCACGTGTCGCGGCATAGATTCACAGTGCTTAAACACCAAGACTTCGCAAAGGTTTCGTAACGGTTTCGTATCAGGGCACCGCTTTAGCGATGCCGAAATTGCTGCGTTATGAAAGCGCCTTCAGGCGCTGCGGCCAGAGATTGGAGTTTCACTGCGGGCTCCAACGGGACGAAGAAGCGACACCGCCAAGTAAGACCATTAAAAGATAACAAATTGTTTCGGGGCAAGGATGAGCAAAATAGCTCAGATGCGGTAAGCCCTACCCCACTTCGACCAGTCCGTAACTGAGCGCCCAGCGCGACCGCATCTCTCTAAGCGCCCGCTCAATCTCTTCTTTGGATATCTCGGCATTCGGCCCCGAGATCACAAACGCAGCCTCCCGTTTGGCCGCTTCCAGCAGTTGGCGATCGCGGATGATATCAGCTACGCGGAAGCTTGGGATGCCCGCCTGCTTGGTCCCGAAAAATTCGCCGGGGCCACGCAGTTCGAGATCGAGCTCCGCAATCTGGAAACCGTCGTTCGAGCGCACCATGGCGTCGAGACGGCGTTCGCCTTCTTCGGAAACCTTTCCGCCGCGCATCAGAACGCAGTAGGATTTCGCCGCGCCTCGGCCGATGCGTCCGCGCAACTGGTGGAGCTGCGCCAATCCGAAGCGGTCGGCGTGCTCGATCACCATCACGGTCGCGTTGGCGACGTCGACGCCGACTTCGATTACCGTCGTAGCGACCAGAATTTCAATCTTGCCCTGTTGGAATTCGCGCATCACATGTTCTTTTTCGTCGGCATCAAGACGACCATGCAGCAAGCCAACGTGAAGGTTGGGGAAAATCTTGTCCCGCAACTGCCGGTGCATCTGTTGCGCGGCCTTCAGTTCGCGCTCTTCGTTTTCCTCAATCACCGGATAAACCACGTAGGCTTGATGTCCTGCGGCGACCTGCTTGCGGACGAAGTCCCACACTTCGGGCGCGCGCTCGTCTGGCAGGGCGCGGGTGACCACCGGCGTGCGTCCCGGCGGAAGTTCGTCGAGCACCGAGAGATCAAGGTCGCCGTAGAGAGTGAGCGCAAGCGTGCGTGGGATGGGCGTCGCAGTCATGACCAGTACATCGGGCTCTGGGTCGGATTCAGTGGAGCGCCGGGCGTCCCCGCCCGGCTTCGCGTGGACGGGCGAGACGCCCGTCGCTCCATGATCGTCCGATTTCTTCATCAGCTTCAGTCGTTGCATGACGCCGAAGCGGTGTTGCTCGTCCACTACCACCAAGCCTAGATTCTCAAACTCGACTCTGTCTTGAATCAGCGCGTGCGTTCCGATGACGAGTTGCGCGTTGCCCTGCGCGATATGGCGGCGCACCTCGCGTTTGCGGTCCTGTTCTAGCGAGCCGGTCAGGAGCACGATGCGGTATCCGGCTCGTTCGAGAATCTGGCGGGCGGAAAAATAATGTTGCTGTGCCAGAATTTCCGTCGGCGCCATCAATGCGACCTGGTAACCATTTTCAATGGCGATGATCGCCGCCTGGAAAGCGACAATCGTCTTGCCCGATCCAACATCGCCCTGCAGCAGCCGCCGCATGGGGCAAGGCGTCTGCATATCGTTGGCGATTTCTTTCAGGACTTTTTTCTGCGCTGCCGTCGGATGAAATGGCAATATTTTCTTAATCGCCTCTCGAACGCTGCCGTCAAGCCGAAACGCGATTCCCGTTTGTGCCTTCTGCTCGCGGCGCTTGAGTTCGAGGCCAAGCTCGATGAAAAAGAGCTCGTCGAAGATCATTCTTATGTGCGCTGGCGTGCGCGACGACTGCAGATCGCTAAAGCTTTCGCCCGCATCGGGCCAGTGCACTTTCCATAACGCTTCCCGCACGGATACCAGGCTCAGATGCGCGCGTACCGCGGCGGGAATTGGATCGGGAAGCTCGGGACTCAAATTGTCGAGCGTCCAACGGATAATGCGCCGGAACCAGCGGGGCGTGAGTTTGCCCTGGCCGGTCGATTCGTAGATGGGAACAATCCGTCCAATCTCGAGCGAAGCCGCTGCCTTCTTTTCGGCCTCGTCGGCGCCTCCCTCTTCGTTGATGTCGCCGAGAATCTCGAACTGCGGCTGCATGATCTGCAGGTGCCCGTCGCGATCCTCTTCGACCTTGCCGTAGAGCGCCACCATCTGTCCGGCCTGGAAGCGGTCTTGCAGATACGCGGCGTTGAACCACAGGCATTTCAACTTTGCGCGCCCTTGCCCGACCGTCAGCTGGAAGATTGGCATGCGGCGTGTGCGAAACAGTCCCGAATTGCGGACTTCGGCGATCACAGTCGCCATTTCTCCCGCGCGCAGTTCGGCGACCGAGCGCGGGTTCAGCCGGTCTTCATAACGAAAAGGAAGGTAGTGCAGCAGGTCGTCGATGGTTGCAAGGCCCTTGGCGGCAAGGACCTCGGCCAGGCGCGGGCCAATGCCTTTCACGAACTGCACTGGAGTGGACGGGTCCAGCATCTCAAAGGATGTTAGCAGGAGCCATGAAGCAATGGAGCGACGGGCGTTTTCGTCCGTCCAAGGCGAGCCCCGCACACACTGCCACTCCCATCGAGTAAACTCATCGCGTCATGTCTACGCGCATTCCCGTTACGTCCATCCCATGCTGAAGCCGCGCGCACAGATTGCCGGGCTGTCTCCGTACCACTCGCCCATCGTGAGCCGCGCCGGACTGGGCCTCGATCTCAACGAGAGCATGACCGGATGCTCGCCGCGGGTGCTGAAGCGGCTGCGCTCGCTCTCGGCGGCGGAAGTGTCGCTCTATCCGCAGCGCGAGTCTGGCGAGCAACTGATCGCGAATTTCCTGCGCATCGCGCCCGAGCAGGTATTGCTCACCAATGGAATGGATGAGGCGCTGTCGTTGCTCTTTGCCACTTACCTCAGCCCCGGCGACGAGCTGCTGTTTGCCGATCCGACCTTCGTGATGTATCCCATGCTAGGCGCTGCTCTGGGCGCGCAAGTGGTCCGCCTGCCATCGGGCGAAGACCTGATGCTTCCCGTTGCCGGTTTGCTGGCACGAATTTCGCCGCGCACCCGGGTCATCGCCATCGCGAATCCCAACAACCCCACCGGCCTCGCCGCGTCGCGCGCCGACTTATTGAAGATTGCAGAGGCGGCGCCGGATGCGGCGGTGCTGGTCGACGAAGCCTACTTCGAGTTTTGCGGCGGAACCCTGACCTGCAGGACAATGATCCCGGACTTGGCGCGACATCCGAACTTATTTGTAGGGCGCACGTTTTCCAAAGCCTACGGACTCGCCGGCCTGCGCCTCGGCGTGCTGATTGGTGGCCCGGACCAGCTCGACTACCTGCGGCGGCTCAGCTTGCCATTCAATGTGAATTCCGTAGCGCTGGCTTGTCTCGAAGAGGCGCTGGCCGACCGGTCGTTCGTGAGCGAACACGTCGCGCAGGTGAAGCGCGGCCGCGAGCGCCTGACGCAATTGTTCGAGGAACTGGGCTTGCACTTCTGGCCGAGCCAGACGAACTTCGTTCTAGTGCGGGTAGGTGCGAAAGCGAAAACATTCGTGGCGTCGATGCAGCAGCGCGGGGTTCTGGTTCGCGATTTCTCGGCCAACTCAGGCTGTGACGGATGTGTCCGCATCACGGTCGGAACGCCCAAACAGATGGATGGAGTGTTGCCGGCAATTCGCGAGGCGATCGCGGAAACCCGCCGCTAGGTCCGTCGTGACTCAACCGACCGGAGCATGACGGGGTGCAACCGCAGCTCACGTCAGGCAATATAGTCGGCATGACCACGATTCTGCTCCTCACCCTCTCCAACATCTTCATGACCTTCGCCTGGTACGGCCATCTGAAATATCGCCACGCACCGCTGTTCAAGGTGATCGTCATCAGTTGGCTCATCGCCTTTGCGGAATACTGTTTCCAGGTACCCGCGAACCGCATCGGCTCCTATGAGTTCACGACCGCGCAGTTGAAGACCATCCAGGAGGTCATCACCTTAACTGTGTTTTCGGTCTTCTCGGTCTTCTATCTTCGTGAACCGCTGAAGTGGAACTACCTCTTGGGATTTGCCATGATGATCGGCGCGGTCGCGGTCATTTTCAAGAAATGGTGAGGCAGACCGGCAACCACTGAAATAGCGATGCACCGACGATGCTGTTTCCCGTATCATGGAGAGTTTTCTGCGAAGGTCTCCTCACGAGCTTAAGAGCTAAGAGCCCAAAGCCAGGAGCCAAAGGCCGACTGCCAAATGCTGATCTTCCGCAAGCCTCTGCCCAACATCGAGCATCCCGAAATGCCCGCCGATGTCGTCATCGTCGGCGGCGGGCCCGCGGGCATGGCCTGCGCGCTGCGGCTTTCGCAGTTGATCGACGAGCACAACACTCGCCATCCGGAAGCCCCTCTCAGTAAAGAAAATATCTACGTGCTCGAAAAGGCGCGCGAAGCTGGGCAGCACTGCCTCTCTGGCGCGCTCCTCGATCCGCGCTCCATGAAAGAACTGCTCCCCGGATTCGAAAGCGAAGCCCCGCTCGAGGCTGCAGTCCACAAAGAGGGCGTTTACTTTCTGACGCGCACTGGCCATTACCAGCTCCCCATCACCCCTCCCCCGCTGCAGGATCACGGCAACTATGTCATCTCGATCAACCGCTTTGTGAAGTGGCTGGCGGGCAAAGTCGAAGCGGCGGGGATCACGATTTTCACGGGCTTCGCCGGATCGGAACTGCTTTACGACGGCAATCGCGTCACCGGTGTGCGCACCGACGACAAGGGCGTGGACAAACAGAACCAGCAGAAATCGAATTTCGAGCCGGGATATGACGTGAAGGCGAAGGTCGTGGTGCTCGCCGAAGGCAGCCGGGGATCGCTCACCAAGCAACTCATCCAGAAATTCGACCTGATGAAAGACCGCAACCCACAGACTTACGGCGTGGGCGTGAAAGAGTTATGGGAAGTACCGTCCGGCCGCATCCAGGCGGGCGAAGTCATCTACACGATGGGTTATCCGTTGACCACGAAAGAATACGGCGGCGCGTGGATGTATGGTTCGAAAGACAACATCGTCTCGCTCGGTTTCGTGACCGGACTCGACTATCACGATCCGCGCCTCGATCCACAGCACGTCCTGCAAGCGTTCAAGGAGCATCCTTTTATTGCCGGGCTGCTCGCCGGCGGCAAGATGATTCGCTACGGCGCCAAGTCGCTTCCCTATGGCGGATGGTGGTCGCTGCCGCCTCTGGGAGGCGATGGATGGTTGATCATCGGCGACTCCGCCGGCTTCCTGAATTCCGCGCGCCTGAAAGGGATTCATCTCGCGATCAAGAGCGGCATGCTGGCGGCCGAAACAGCGTTCGAAGCGCTGGTGAAATCCGACGCGTCCGCCGCTACGCTCGGCAAGTTCCAGCGGCGTGTCGAAACCAGCTGGATTCACGATGAGCTGTGGCCGGTGCGCAACTTCCACCAGGGATTCAAGAATGGCATGATCGCGGGGATGTTCAACACCGTGCTGCAGGAACTCTTCGACGGCGGCCTCCGCAACCGCGCGCCATCGCATGCCGGTCACGAGAGCTTACAGCCGGTCGCCAGTCTGCCCGCCGACGGCGGCCCGGAAGCGCACATGCTCGGCCCCGCCAAGGGCGATGGCAAGCTCACCTTCGACAAACTGACCGACCTCTATCATTCCGGTACCAAGCACGAAGAAGATCAGCCGGCGCACTTACTGATTCAAGACACCAACATCTGCAGTGAGCGATGCGTGACGGAGTTCGGCAGCCCGTGCCAGAACTTCTGCCCCGCGAACGTCTACGAAATGGTGGACGATCCCTCCGCGCCCAATGGCAAGCGCATCAGCCTGAACCCCGCGAACTGCGTGCACTGCAAGACCTGCGACATTCAGGACCCCTACCAGATCATTACCTGGGTTGCACCTGAAGGCGGCGGCGGCCCGAATTACGACGGGATGTAAAGAGCGGCTAAAAGCTCGAGGCTACCAGCTATCGACTGGTCCCCCTTCCTAGCCGGGTATATACTGCTCGCGTACTTTTGCAATAACCCGGCTATGACCGGGCGCGGGGACATCCTCATTTTTCATACAGCTCCCGCGAATAGAACGCTGGCGCAGGGCTCTTCATTTCGTTCACCCTGGACGGCCCGGCGGGGGGCGGGAATCGCTCGAGCGGTGCCTTCCCCGAGAGAGGCTTGGCTCGTGGACGTCCTACTTATACGGCTTCTGTTTGTCCTCATCGTCGGTGTCATCTGCTTTCTAATCCGTCCGTTCAACCTTCCCTCCAACCTGGATGCCGCGCTTGGTCTGTTGATCGGCGGCGCCATCATCGTCTTTGAGTGGAGGCTGCGCGCGGTGAGCCTGAAGCGGTTGATTGGAGCCGCCATCGGCAGCGTCCTAGGCATCATCGGCGCTTATCTCTTCGCGCTCGTCATTCGCAATAGCATCCCCCCGGGCCCTACCCAAAGTTTCCTGCAGATCATGGTCATGATGATCATGGCCTACGTGGGATTGGCGGTCGGCGCCAATAAAGGCGACATGCTCAATCTGGCGGCGCTCGGCGGGGTCTTCGGCGGCGAAAAATCGGGCAAGAAGAGCTTCAAGATCCTCGACACCAGCGTCATTATCGACGGCCGCATCGCCGATATCGCCGAGACCGGGTTCCTCGACGGCCTGATTGTGATCCCGCAGTTCGTGCTCCGCGAATTGCAACTGGTGGCCGATTCCGCCGACTCGCTCAAACGCAATCGCGGACGCCGCGGCCTCGACATCCTGCAGCGCCTTCAGAAAACTGCTTCGGTTCAGATCCAGATCGTGGAAGATGACTTCCCCAGCGTCCGAGAAGTCGACATGAAGCTCATCGAACTGGCCAAGCTCTATGAAGGCAAGATCATCACCAACGACTTCAACCTCAACAAGGTTGCCCAGTTGCAGGGCGTGGCCGTGCTCAATATCAACGAGCTGGCCAACTCGCTCAAACCGATCGTTCTGCCCGGCGAAGTGATGCGTGTATTCATCCTCAAGGAAGGGAAAGAATACAACCAGGGCGTCGCTTATCTCGATGACGGCACCATGGTAGTCGTCGATAACGCGCGCAAGATGATTGGCAAGACGATCGACATCTCGGTGACGTCGGTGCTGCAAACTACCGCGGGCAAGATGATCTTTGGCAAGTGGGATGAGCGCTCGACGGGCCACCGCGAGTCCAAGTCGCCGCCACCGGTGCCCTCGTCCCCGCCAGCGGCATCCAGTGGATCGTCTTCCGACCTGGCAAAGAAGCCCACGCCGGTGGCCGACCGCGCAGCCGACTAGGTCCCTCATCTGTAGAGACGGGACTTGCCCCGTCTCCCGTCGCGAGTGGAGACGCGCACGAATAGAGACGCGGCAAGCCGCGTCTCTCCAGAACGCCAGGACCTGTACTATACTGATCGCCCCTATGAAGGTGTTTGTCATTGTTCCCGCGGCCGGACTGGGCACGCGCATGGCCCCGCCCTCGGCCGCGAAGTCCAGGAAAAAAATCCCCACTAAACAGTTCAAAGAACTGGGCGGCGTGCCCATTCTTGTCCACACGCTGCGTAAGTTCGCCGCCGCCCCTGCCGTCTACGAAATCATCGTCGCTCTGCGCAAGGACGAGATTGCCGGCTTTCGCGCCCAAGTCGAAAAACAGTACCCGGAAATCCTGAGCAAGCGTCTGCAGATGGTCGAAGGCGGCGAGCATCGACAGGACTCGGTGGCCAATGCTCTGGCCCGTACCGCAGCCGATGCGGAAGATATCGTGCTCGTTCACGATGCCGTTCGACCGTTGGTTACGCCCGAAATCATTGGCAAGGTGATCGAGGCCGCGCACAAGCACGGAGCCGCCATCGCGGGCTGGCCCGCCGTGGACACGGTAAAACAAGTGGAACGAACCGCGGACGGCGCACTCATCAAAGCCACCATCCCGCGCGCAAGCGTCGTGATGGCGCAAACGCCGCAGGGCTTTCGCTATGAAATCCTGAAGAAGGCCTTTGATGACGCCGCCACCGACGGTTTCGTTGGTACAGACGAGGCTTCGCTGATCGAGCGCGCCGGCCTTCCCGTCGTAGTCGTACTGGGCTCGCCGCGTAACATTAAAATCACCACGCCGGCGGATATGGAACTGGCGGAGTTCTATCTGAAACGCGAAGACGGGAACAGACCTTGACAAGTGAAATGCGGAAGCCTGAAATGCGCATCGGCTACGGGTGGGACTCGCACGAATTCAAGCGTGGCATTCCGCTCAAAATCGGCGGCGTGACTCTGCCGCACGACCAAGGTCTCGGCGGCCATTCCGACGGCGACGTCCTGCTGCACGCGATCACCGACGCGCTGCTCGGCGCGATCGCCGGACCCGATATTGGATCGCTGTTCCCGCCTTCCGATCCGCAGTGGAAAAACGCCGACTCCGCCGTGTTTCTGCGCGAGGCATTGAGGCGCATCAAGGCCGCTGGCTACGAACTCGTGAACCTGGATTCGACGCTGATCCTGTCCACTCCAAAAATCGGGCCGCACGCCGATGCGATTCGCAAGCACGTCGCCGAGTTGTGCGGAATTCCCGCAGATTGTGTCGGCATCAAAGCAAAAACGCCGGAAGGCATGGGCACCGACAACGCTGCGATTGCGAATGTAGCGGTGTTGCTGAAACGCTCAGAGTCGGACGGCAGCGAGGACTTGCGCGACGTTCTAACAGTGATTGAACCGCGGCGCGGCTGAAGCACTCGCGATACGTTTCATGAGTTGTCATCCTGAGCGAAGCGAAGGACCTGTTGTCTCGCGGAGCCGGCAAAAAGCAGGTCCTTCGCTTCGCGCAGGATGACAATTCATGGCCGGTGTTGCTCCCTTTCCTTTTCCGTTACCAACTCCGCATGCTTGGCTCTCGCCGCCTCAATAAAAGCGCGGAAGATCGACTTCGCGGACTCTGCCAACTCCGGCCCCTCGCTTACACTCCGCTCCGGATGCCACTGCACAGCCAGCACAAAATGTCCGGGGGCGGTTCCTTCCACAGCTTCGGTGATTCCGTCTTCCGCGGAACGCGCCACCACTCGCAAACCATCGCCCACTGCGTCCGCTGACTGATGATGCGAGGAATTCACGGCAACCGTCTTCGTCGCGCCCACAATCTCCGCCAGCCGCGATTCCGGCTCGATCTTTACCGTGTGCGCCTTCGCCACTGTCCGTCCCGCGCTGTGGTTGATCGCCGACTCGATGTGCTGCACCAGCGATCCCGACCGATACACATTCAACGACTGCAGTCCGTAGCAGATGCCGAGCACTGGCTTGTGCAGGTTGTAGGCATCCTGCAGCAGCAGTTCGTCCACCATGTCTCGTTTGACGTCAGGGGGAGCTGTCTTCTCGTGACGATCCGCGCCGTACTTCTGCGGATCAAGGTCCGCCCGGCTGCCCGGCAACAGAACGGCGTCGCAGCGCGCGATCTGCTTCATCACCTGAACCGGTGTCTGATCCAGTTCGATGCGCACTGGCTCTCCACCGGCCCCCAGCACGGCTTCTTCATACTGCGGCAACGCACGCTCGGCGTACTCGCGATCCCCGGAATGCGGCACGGGAATGGCAATACGCGGCACGGTCGTTTTTGACTCGTTTATTCTTACTTCAGCCACGTTCAACTCACGCGCTCGATCCCAGCCAGCGTCTTCCGCTGCCGGTAGTTCCGAACTTCCAGCAGCACTAAAAGCACCAGCACGATCGCGCCCACGGCAATCGCGAACGGAAACGCGATGTGCCGGTACGCAAACGCAAGATTGGGTGCGACATGCTTCACCTGCGAGTACACCAGGGTCCCCATGATGCTCAACAGAAGCGCGACCGCGAACGACAGCAGGGTAAACAGAAACGTCATCGCGAATACGCGCGCTGGAATTCCGATCCAGCGTGGACTGTCCGAACCCGTTTTCGCCATGCTTCTAAATTACACCATCGGTCGAGAGCATCGCGACGGCCCGTAAATACGCGTTTCTCGTCCGCGCTAGGCCCATAGATCACCGGCACGGGAACATCCAGTAGTCGCAGATAAACGGACCGTTGGCCACGTATGGAAATATGTAAACTACAAATCTTGGCCCGGATTTTCGCCGCAAAATTCAAGGATTGAATGTCAGCGGGCCGCCGCCGGAAACAAGTTAAGTGCGGCCCATGCCCACAGAATAGGAAAATCACAGAGCACCTGTGGGATCAGGGTTGCGGAGTGCCCGGACATCCGCACAACCGGACTACGCTACAATATCGCCATGTCGCAAACCGCCTCCGCGATCACCCGCAGCCCCGCGGAGATCGTGCAAAGCAGCCCGGTTTCACAGGCGCCCAATGGCATCTGCTACGCCCGCTCGGGCGAAATTACCATTGCCGACAACGATCTCGAGCGCATGATTGCCGCGGTGCCCGTGCCCGTGGCCGCCGCGCTCAGCCGCAAGGCGTACTACTTCGTGCCGCTCACCGTGACCCAGGGCGATGAAACCTTGATTGCCGACCGCTACGACGTTGCACTCAGCGACAACGCGGTTTGCCATCGCAACCTGAATCTCGGAGATGCGCAGTGCGTCTTCATCTCGACCCGCTTGATGGAAGACAAGTTTTCGGTGGCGTTCGAGTTCTACATCAACGTCGGGCACGCGCTCGTCGAACGCGCAGGCGTCTCGCAAAACTTCGCGGACCTCGCCTGGCAGCAAGTGGAGTCCGGGGTACGCGGTGAAACTTCACTCGACGCATGGGAGTCGCGCAAGCTTGCCACCGCCCACGGTCCTGACGCGGAGAAATTTAAGAACGAGTATCTGGCGGCGAGCTTCGCGGATGCGATTTCAATCTATCTGCTCTCGCTCTACCTCGACGTCGATTACTACGATCTTCGCGAACGCGACTATCCGCTGCTGGCCCCAGCTCCGATGGCCGAACGACTGCGCAAGATCGCCGAGATCTTTCCCCCGAATCCAGGATTCGAATTCAATATCTACTATCGGCGGCGCGGGTAAGAGTTTGCGTGACAACTGGATCATCCCTCCGGGACTTGAATCACTCCTTCCACTTCCCCTCAGCCCTGATTAACACCGGAGCGCCGTCCAGTGTTTCACAAAACGGATTACTATTGGGAAATCGCCATTGCACTCATTTGACGGGGTTCTGAGTGTAAACGTCTGTGGCTGTTGAAAAACTCCTTCCCGCGAAATCGCGAGAACCTGTTTGCTACAACTGGCCTGAGATGGCGTGAAAAAACACCCCAACGGCATTGCAAGACAGACGCGGAGGGACACGCATGAATTAGTGTGTTTCCTCCTCTGTGTCCTCCAAGCGTTCTTTCAGCACCTGCTCGTCCAGCCTCTTGATCTGCTCCGGAGTCATACGAAGGGCCTTCCGCAAAGGCAAGATCAAGGCCGGGACCTGTTGGTCTTGTCCGGCAAAATGAAAGGCATCCATCAAGTTGTTCGCAGTCCTGTCTCGTTGCGTTAGATTTCCCAGACGCCAGTTCGCCTCGACAAAGGCAAGCAAGGAATCGAAAGTCCCAAACTTCGAGTAGACCGTCCCAGGCTTTACGAAGGGTGAGATGATGAGCAGCGGCACCCGAATGCCCGCCCCAAAGCCATCCACGTTGGGCGGGGCCACGTGGTCGTAGTAACCTCCGTTGTCGTCCCAAGTCAAAAAGATCGCAGTCGACGACCAGCATGCGCCCTGCATGACTGCATTGATCTGTTGTGTTGTCCAGTTCTGGCCCTGGCTCATGGGCGCCGTGGGATGCTCCGAATCGTGCGCGTCCGCTACCAGCCAACTTACTGCCGGAAGCTTGCAGGTCGCGACATTCGAGGCATCGCTTAAGAATTGCGTATAAGAAACCACATTGCTCCGCCATTCCGGCCCGTTGCGGATGTGACTGACCGCATCGAAGGCAGACCATTGATAGCCGGAGGTTCCCTGGTCCGGTGCATAATACTTCCAACTGACTTTCACTGCGTCCAATAGATCCGCCAAAGTCTTATAGTCTTGGCAGGGAGAGATTTGTCCATACTGATTTGTGCTCGGATCATAGGAAACCACGAAGGTCCCCTGGGGAGAGTCACAGCCCCAAATCTTGGCCAATTCCTGACCTTTATAGATCGGGTTCGAGATGCCACCGTTCGATTGCGCGGCAATCGTGTACTGGTGATTCGGGAAGCTCGCCCCGGTCATCGAGCTGAAAAAGTTGTCGGCGATCAAGTATGACTTCGCATACGCGAAGTAGTTCGGAATGTCTTTCTCGTTGTATTGGCTGTAGCACAAGTAACTGGGCGCTCCGCAACCATGCGTCTTGTCGAAGCCATCCATCCTGCCATTGTCGATCGCTTTCAACACTGAGGCCCAGTCGTGGGCGTAGTTTCCCGACCTGTCGGGCGAATGCGAAAGGGAAATGATCCGGCCCGAACTCAGCTTGCCCTGGGTCCCCCCGTTGACGCCGGGCATCGTTCCGAACATGTGATCGAAACTGCGATTCTCTTTAAAGATAAGAACCACGTGCCGGATGGGCGTGACCTGCGCTTGCGCCAGTGACAAGAATCCCAAACACGCAACGGTCAATGTCTTTACGCTGAGCTTCATTTTTTCTCCATGACTGTGACGAACGTGGCACGCTCCAGAAATCGACTTACAGGATCGCGCCTCTCAGGCCAGAAAAATGCAGGGGCAGTTGAATTGCCTTGACTGTAGCAGATTTCAGATGAACACACTAACTGACCCTCGGTCTGTTTGTTGGGAGGCTGGCGATGCCACCGTTCGACTGCGCGGCAATCGTGTACTGGTGGCCTACTCGACTACCGTTTTGGGCGTTTGGATCGCGTTCATCCGGATGTTCGCGCTGCATGACCCTACCCATTCAGTGCAAAGCGGGGGCTCAGGTCCGCGGAGATTGCGCCCCCACCAATGACAAAGGAGCAGCAACAAGCGGCTGACAAAGCTGCCAAGATTGATTTTCTACGAATGCGTGTGCCAGTGCCGCTTAACTTCCCCGTCGTTCTAGCGGAATTGCCATACATTCTTGCAGGTCCAGACAAGAGAGAGTGGACTCCAAGAGGAATGCTGCCCGAAGAATGGAGAGCCTTGACTTGGCCGTTTGCTGGAATCTTGTTTTGGTGGCGCGCAGGTCGAGGAATGGAGGCGTTGCAAGCAACGCGGAGATCGGTTGTGTCTCCGCGACTGACTTGGGTTGCAGATCATATCTGCTGCTTCCTGCGGTGACCTCACTGAACAGCCGACCAAGATTCAGGATGCGGTGAGACGCATCGAATGGGCACTTCGAGAAGTGCTTCCCGGGGAAATCGAACAGACTGATTCTGCGGCGCCACCGAATCCGGGAACGCCCAAGAAGGAATCCGCCGCGTAAGACCTTTGTTCCTCAGTTCCTCAGAGGTTGGTCGAGCCGCGTTGTAGGAAACGTATGCGACCCGGAAATCTATCAGGGCGGCTTGCTTTTCTGGCCAAGGGAGAAGCAGGTTGTTGTTGCAGAATCGCGATTACACTCCTTGAGCGGAGCGGTTTCTCAAGGCCTCAGAACGGCCGGCGATTTCACCCCCAAACAGGATTGCCCTTCGCGTCGCGAAGAACGAGATCGTCCGTACCCTTCACGACTTCGCGGGCGAGAATGAGGTCGGCTTCGCCCTGCTTAATTTTTGATCCGATGACGGTGATTTCGTCCCCTTTGCTGAAGCTCACGCCCATGTCGTCAAGAAACGACTTGGGACAGAGGTACACGTCGACGGTGTCCGCTCCAATTTTCAGCAGCAAGTGAGCGACCTCCTTTTCACCGCCTGCTGGAGGCAGCTTCACTTCTTCGACGGTACCTTTCATCCTGGTCTCAGTGCCGACGTCGTATTTGGGCCGGTTCGTTTCATGGGCCTTCTGTGCAACCGAGGACAAAGCACAGAGAATTGCGAGTGCCAGAAACGTCGCCTTCCGACTGGTCCTATAGGAATGGGGCATGGCTCTCCCGTCTGCTGCAGCATCCTAGGAATGAAGCCATATTCACGAACCCCGATATCGTACTCCATTTTCGAAGTGACGGATCAGTTCGTCTTCTGACGCTTGCTGTCGAGTTTGATTTCCATCGGCAGAACCGATTATCGATGCACGGTCCTGAAGGGGTATCGGATTTGAGGGAACTTACGGTCTCGCGGAAGCGCTACCCTGATGCGAGCCGCGCAGAGTGTGAACAGCAAACAACGCAGGGGCCGGGTGTGGGTCCGGCCCCTGTTCTCCGAGCTCGCCTCGTCATATCGGCGCTGTTAGCCCCGTTTTGTCGCCCACGACTTTGGCGCCGTATGGCGCGTTGAGCTCGTTGAAATCGATTCCCTCGACACCAAATTTACAATCGTCGAAAACGGTGTCCCCGCAAGAAAATTTAGACTGCATCCTCCATTGAGTTGTCAAAGAACTGTCACTTTCTTGTCAAATTGACGTGGGAGGATCGTCGCAGCGCGAGGACAAACGCCAACCTCCGCCACAGCCCGGCACATTCTTTCGTACCTTAGTGCCCTTGGCGGCCAGAGCGGTTACAGCTTATGCTGAAAGCAGACTGAAAGGCTCAGGTTTCGTTTGCCAATGATTTCGCTTCGTCTCTATACCCTTGCGCTGGGCGCGATTGGCTTGGCGGTCGTCGGCTATGCCCTGCTGCGCCGCAAACCCAAGAACGCAAACGATGTCGAGTTCGGACGCCGCCATTGGCTAAATACCGTGGGCCGCATCACCGATGGCACGGTCATTGATGTCCAGGAAATCACGACTCCCGCGAACCGCCCCGCCACTATGTTGATTTACCAGTATGACGTGGCTGGCGTTTCTTATGAGGCATCGCAGGACGTCACCTATCTTCGGCAGTGGATCAATCTGCATTCCTGCCGGCTCGGCCTGCCGACTTCAGTGAAGTACGATTCTCGAAACCCGGGAAATTCCATGGTGATTGCCGAAGGCTGGATGGGCTTGAGGCAGTAAACGATTCGATGCGATGATTTGCCGGTGGAGAGCCGGGCGTCCCCGCCGGGCAGGACGGGCGCGAGGCCCGTCGCTCCATTCAATTAGATTTTTCCTAATGCCATGGCGACCATGAAGAGAGTCTGCGCCGCCGCCAGGCCGATCCAGATTCGCTGCCGAATGCGAAAGCGGCGTATGTCGCGCAGCAGGTCGGCGGCGGTGGGTTCCCTTACCAGAGCTTCCCGTTTTTCCGCCGGCAGGGCCGCAGGTTGCAGATTGACTGGCCTCACGCCCTCCGCTGTTTTCGGCTTGTCGGGATAGAACACCTTCGGCGTGTCCACCACTTCCGACCACAAAGGCAGCAAAATCCATGCCTTCGGAATGATGTCCAGAATCGGCTTGGAAGTCAGATTCAGAGCCGGCATTGTTTCCGGCGAGACACGATCGGCTAAATTCCGCAGCAGCGAGCCCCACCAGAAGTGGCTGAGTTGATCGGTGATGAGCTCACCCACATCAACAGGCCGCGATTCCAGTTCAAGCGGCGGCAACGTCTCCGGCGAGAGCACGTCCCCGATGTTGGTGAACACCGTGCGAAACCAGGATAGGCTCAAGCGGTCCCCAAGCAGCAAGCCGACGTTTACCGGCCGCGACGTGAGTTCAAGCGGCGGCAACTTCGCCGGCGCCAACGTATCGCGCAGATTTCCGACCAGCGACCTCCAGAGCGGCTGCGTCAGGCTAGACGGCGGCAGCAAATCCAGCGAAATCTCAAGCTGTGCCGTCGTGGGCTGCGGGTCGGGGTACCAGGCTTCGGCGGCGTTTGAGCGGTAAGACATAAGAATTCAATTTCTCCAGCACGGCTCCGTCAGCGCGCGTACCCCCGGGAGCCCACTTGTCGATGTTAGATGCGCAGCGACCGTCTGTCACGCGTCTTTACGCAGCTTTACGCGTGAGCCCCCCGTCAAATGAGACGACAACCGAAGAACAACAGTCCCATGAAAAAAATTGCGCAATCGCGGCAATGCAGCCGCCCTCCCTACCTCCGACCCCCCCATTTCCTTGGTACATGCACTTTGATGCCGTTGAGCGCGGCCCTCGCGCGGAAGCACAATCGCAAAGGCAAGCCTAAGGAGATCTGAAATGGAGAACCTCGATTGAGCGACCGCGCAAAGGCGACAGCCAAAGCTCAACGTCGGCTGCGACGTTTCGCGCGCCATCACTTTGACGTGCGCGTTCAGGCGTCGGTGTTTCGCGACGGCCTGACAACCACATGCTGGGGCCGGACCAGCGAGCTCGGCCAGGATGGAATTGGGGCGACCCTCAGCGGCGAATTGCAGGCTGGCGAAGTTGTTTCCCTCGAGTTTCCCATCCCGCTCCCGCCCCGCCTCATCAAGGTGCGAGCGGTGGTGCGCTATAGCGACGGCCTGCGCTGCGGATTCGAATTTCTGGTCATGACCGACGAGCAGCGCCTGCTACTGCGCCAAGTCTGCGTAGTGTTGGCAAACGCCTCCTGAAGCCTGTTCTTCGCTTAAGACCCACATTACCCCGGTAACTATCGGCGAGTAACCCACCCCGCTTACCATCGCACTATCGTCAGTGCATTCTGGGAAAGGACTGTATGGGTGAGAAAGCCGCCCCGGCAGCAACTTCGATCGAACTGCCGCGGGTGAAGGCGCTGCGGGATGCTCTTGCGCGCGGTGCGCCGCCGATCTTTCCCCACGCCTCCGACCCAACTTCGCCCACTTTGCCCACTAACGGCACCGCCGCCGAAGTCCCGCTCCCGGTGGAGAAAGCCTACTTCGAACAACTCATCGAGAACGCGCCGGAAGCGATCAGCATTATCGACCAGGAATTTCGCATTTTGCGCATTAACGGGGAGTTCACCCGCCTTTTCGGCTTTACCGCGACTGAGGCTGCGGGAAAACGGCTCGACCTGCTCATCGTGCCGCCAGACCGCTATGCGGAAACCGCATGGATCACGGAAAGCATCAAGACTCAAAACAGGCTTTCGCTGGAGACTCGCCGCCAGCGCAAAGATGGCTCCCTGGTCGAGGTGCTGCTCTCAACCTCGCCCGTCCGGCTGAATGGCAAGCCAGTGGGAGCCTACGCCTCCTATCGCGACATCACCGAGCAGAAGCGCGCCGAGGAGTTGAATGCTGCCTTGTACGCCATCGCCGCCCGCAGCCAGTCGGCGGAAGACCTGCAACAGTTTTTCGCCGCCATTCACAACATCGTCGGTCAGTTGATGAATGTGCGCAACTTCTACATCGCTTTATACGATCCCCAATCTCAGTTGTTGAGTTTTCCTTATTTCGTTGATGAAGAGGACCCTACCCCCACTCCAAAACGTCTGGGCCGCGGTCTGACCGAATACGTCCTGCGATCCGGCGAGCCCGTCCTGGCAACTCCGGAAGTCTTTGAAGAACTGGTGCGGCGCGGCGAAGTGGAATTGATCGGTGCTGCCTCATTAGACTGGCTGGGTGTTCCTCTGAAGAGTGGCACGACCTGCATCGGAGTTCTGGTGGTTCAGAGCTACAACAAAAATGCTCGTTTCGCTGAGCGCGACCGCGAAATTCTACAATTTGTTTCGCAACAGTTGGCTCTAGCCATCGAGCACAAGCGCTATGAAGAGGCGCTCCGCCGCTCCGAAGCCCGCTCCCGGTCTCTAATTCTGAGCGCGGCGTTCGGCATTTGCCGCTGCACCCTCGGTGGAAGGTTCCTGGACGTCAACCCCGCGCTCATTACCATGCTTGGGCACGAATCGGTCGAAGATATTCTCAAGCTCGATGCCAGGAGCGAAGTCTTCGTCAATCCCCAGGAGTTGGACCGGCTGGCCGAGGACCATCGCCGCAACGGAAGTCTGAATGGCGTGGAAGTGCAGTGGCGACACAAGAACGGCCACATCATTGTCGTGCGACTCAGTGGCTGCGCCGCCATTAGCGGTGATGAACCCGAAGAGGTATTGGAGCTTATCGCCGAAGACATTACCGACCGGCGTCAGCTCGAAGAGCAGCTTCGCCAGGCGCAAAAAATGGATGCCGTAGGCCGCCTCGCCGGCGGCGTCGCCCACGACTTCAACAACCTGCTCATGGTGATCAACGGATATACCGAAGTATTGCTCGACCAGTTGGAAGCCGGCGGACCCATGCACCACAAAGTTAAATCCATCCAGCAGGCAGCCGATCGCGCCGCTACCCTGACCCGCCAGTTGCTCGCGTTCAGCCGAAAGCAGCTCCTCGAACTCAAGGTGGTCGATGTCAACACCGTCATCGGCGACATGGAACGTCTGCTCCGGCCTTTGATCGGCGAAAATATCGAATTGGTCACTCGCCTTTCCACTGAAACGGGACATACTCGCGCCGACGCCGGCCAACTCGAGCAGGTCATCATGAACCTGGTCGTCAATGCCAAGGATGCCATGCCCGAAGGCGGCAAGCTTACCTTGCAGAGCTCCGACGTCACCGTCCGCCAAAACTTCAGCGAACACCGCTTTATCCAGCCCGGACGCTATGCCGTAATCTCGGTTTCCGATACCGGCCACGGCATGGACAGGGAAACCCAGTCCCGCATCTTCGAACCCTTCTTTACCACCAAGGAAAAAGGCAAAGGGACCGGCCTCGGCCTCTCCACCGTCTACGGCATCGTCAAGCAGAGCAGTGGATACGTGTTCGCCCAAAGCGAGCCCGGGGCGGGCACAACTTTCTACGTTTACTTGCCCCGCGTGGAAGATTCCGCCGAAGAGCTCAGCCCCGCCAAGTCGCAGCAGAACGAAATAGGTGGCTGCGAAACCGTCTTGCTGGTCGAAGACGAGGAATCCGTGCGCGAACTGGTGCGTGTAACCCTTGCCTCTCGCGGCTACAACGTCCTCGAAGCCGAAAATGGCGAGTGCGGCCTGCGCATCGCCGAGGCCTTCAAAGAACACATCGATATCCTTATCACGGACGTAGTCATGCCCGGCATCGGCGGCCGCGAACTGGCCAGAAAGTTGGTCTTGCTGCGTCCCGGTATCAGCGTGCTCTATCTTTCCGGCTACACCGAAGATGCCGTCGTCACGCCGGGCGCGCTGCCCAGCACCGCTTTCCTCCAGAAACCCTTCACCCTGCAGAATCTTGCCAAAAAAGTCCGTGAAGTCCTCCGCTCCAAGTCCGTCCCCACGCCCGCCCCCAAGTCAATCGCGAAATCAGCCTCGAACTAACCTCGCCCTAGCCGGCTTCTGAAAAACACGATCTCCTGCCTGACTTGGGTAGCGCAGCGCTTCAAACGCTGCGTAACTGCACTGTCTGGCCTGCGGCTTTAGACCGCTGCGGTTAAATTGCGGCGTGCACAATATTTTTTCGGCAGCACCACCAACAGTTGCAACTTTTCTCCCGCCCCGCGTCCTATACTCAGCAAGTGTGTGTAACGAAGTGTGGGCTCTCGGCGTCGGGACAAATCCATGCCTGCGTGCCGTGCGTACTTCAATCGGGGTGAGCAATGCTAATCAGGAAGCCGGCGGCGATTCCATCTTCTGAAATTACTCCCGAGGCAACCTATCTGAACCGGCGCAACTTCCTAGCCGGAGCAGCCATAGCCGGGGCGGCCGCCGTCATTGGCGTCGCCTTCCGTGATCTTGCCGCGCCCGCGCTAACCGCGCACGCCAACACCAAAATCGACGGTCTTCAGAAAAGCCCCTTCAGCACCACGGAAAAGCAAACACCTTACAAGGATGTCACCACCTACAACAACTTCTACGAATTCTCCACCGACAAAGAAGGCCCGGCCGACCTCGCAAAGAATTTCAAGACCCGGCCCTGGACCGTGACCATCGACGGCGAAGTCAAGAAAAAACAGGTGCTCGACGTCGACGCGATCATGAAAATGGCTGCTCCCGAAGAGCGCATTTACCGTCATCGCTGTGTCGAGGGCTGGTCGATCGTCGTCCCCTGGGTAGGGTTTTCCCTGAGCGAACTGATCAAGCGCGCCGACCCCCTTCCCAAAGCAAAGTTTGTTGAGTTCACCACCTTGAACGATCCCAAACAAATGCCCGGCCAGCGCTCCAGCGTATTGAAGTGGCCTTACGTCGAGGGCCTCCGCATGGACGAAGCCATGCACCCGCTCGCCCTGCTCTGTTTCGGTTTGTACGGCGAGGTGCTCCCGAACCAAAATGGCGCCCCTCTCCGCCTCGTAGTTCCGTGGAAATACGGATTCAAAAGCGCCAAGTCAATCGTCCGTATCCGCTTCACCGGCGACCAGCCCCTGAACACATGGCAGGAGTCCGCCCCCCGCGAATACGGTTTCTACTCGAACGTGAATCCGAACGTCGACCACCCGCGCTGGAGCCAATCCAAGGAGCGCCGCCTGGGAGAATTCCTGAAGCGCCCGACCCTGATGTTCAACGGCTACGACCAGGTGGCCAGCCTCTATTCGGGAATGGACCTGAAAAAGAACTTCTAGGATTTGCTTGGCTCGTGTGGGGACGGGCGCCTCGCCCGTCCAAGCCGAGCGAAGCTCGGCAGTTGCCTGTGGCGGCTGCAACCTCGCGATTCGCGATAGATTACAAAGTGCCCTATTACAGAATTGCAGTATGAAGTTACGACTGACCAAAATCGCAATCTTCCTGGCCGCCTTAATCCCCCTCGCGCGCCTGGTCTGGAAGTACCTCCACGACGGCCTCGGCGCCAATCCCATCGAGTTCATCACGCACTCGACCGGCGACTGGACACTGATCTTTATTCTCGTCACGCTTTCCGTCACGCCTCTCCGCCGCATCACCCGCCAATACTGGCTGATCGGCGTTCGTCGCATGGTCGGACTATTCGCGTTCTTCTACGGAACGCTCCACTTTACGACCTACATCTGGCTCGACAAGTTCTTCGACACCCACGAAATGTGGAAAGACATCGCCAAGCGTCCATTTATCACCGTGGGATTCTCCGCCTTCGTCCTCCTGATTCCGCTGGCACTAACGTCGACAGCATGGTCGATTCGTCGCCTGGGTGGCAAGAACTGGCAGCGCCTGCACCGTCTGATTTATCTCACGGGAATCCTCGCGGTGACACATTACGTCTGGCTGGTGAAAGCCGATCTCCGCAAACCCATCGAGTACGGCGTAGTGCTCAGCATCCTGCTGCTCTACCGAGTGGGAGTCTGGCTATCCGAAAAAGCGTCCAAAAAGCGCAACCAGCCAGCCGTGCCGGCGCCGGCGCGCCGTGAGGCGGAAGTCACCAAGGGTTAAGAGTCCACGAAAGAGCTACGGATTCGTGTAGAGACGGGGCTTGCCCCGTCTCCGCCTGCCTTGGAAACGTCTCCGCGAAAATTTTCCACCGAAACTTCCTTCTACAATCCGGGTTAGGGCATCTCAAGAGATAGACAGGAGTGTCCCTATGAATCCCCTTGCTTCCACCAAGTGTGCCAGCCGTGTGCTCATGGCTCTGGCGGCGATGACGAGCATCTTCTTGACCATCGGCTGCGGTTCTGGCGGAAACCCAATCATCATAGGAAAGGGCGGCTTCAGCAACGCCAGTTTGAGTGGCTCGTATGCGTATACCCTGAAGGGTTATGGGCTTAACGCTGGGTCAAGCACGGTGGCCGGTTTCTTCGTCGAGGGCGGAGTGTTCACGGCCGACGGCAAGGGCAACATCACGGCGGCTACGGACGACTTCGTAGAACAGGTGGGGCTAGGTACGCAGTCTATTCTCGGGACGGCTCTAACCGGAACCTATTCCATCAGCCGCGATGGGACAGGCAGCTTGCAGTTCAAATCCGGATCGACTCCCTTTGAGTTATTTGCAATCACCTTGAGTAATACTGGTGACCTTTATATGGAAGAAGCGGACGGTGGCGGAACCAGCGCTGGTTCGGCGCTACTGCAAGACTCCGGCCAGCTTACCGTAACTCCCTCTGGAACTTTTGTCTTTCGCACCCACGACGTACAGGTGAGCAGCACGATCGGCGCCATGGCCATTTCCGCAGGCGCCGTGAGTGGTTCCTACATAATGGTTCAGAACGGGACGCAAGTTCCAACCGGTGGCCAACCCGGAGTCCCCGACCTCATCGGCGCCGGCACCATGAACCCACCTACCGGTGGCCGAGGAACCGTTAGTTACACCGTGAACGGCATCGCGCATTCGGCGCAATACTATGTGGTCAGCGTGAACAAGTTCTTATTGCTGGATACCACCACCCTCGCAAATATACTTTCCGTGGGTTCGGCTGAAAAGCAGAGTAACGTTGCATTCTCAGCCGCCTCGCTCTCCGGCTCGTATGCTTTTGGCAGCAGCGGCGAGACAGCATCGCCCGGTTTCATTAACACAGTGGGGGTGTTCACGGCCGACGGCAGCTCAAACATTGCAGAGACTTACGATTTTGTGCAGGATGGCCACGTAACCAACAACGCATCGGCGGCCTGGACCTATTTGATCAATTCCGACGGATCAGGCACCTTTTCTTTAGGGAACACCATTCAGCGTGACATCTGGATGGTGAGCCCAACGCGGGCTTACTTCATCGCGCTCAACGGGACCAATGTGGAAGACGGCACCATCGATCTGCAAAGCGGCACCTTCACCAACACCAGCCTCAGCACCCAAGCCGCATTCTTCATGGATGGCTTTAACTGGAATGGAGTCGTGTTCAATGGCATCTCTGACGTCGCGTTCGAAGACCGAGTGGGCACACTGGTTCCGAGCGGTTCCAACACTCTGGGGACCAACTACCTGGCTAGCTTCTTCGCCCCCAATGTGGTGGCTGGTGCCACCAACTCCCTTGCTCTCACGGGAACTTATGCGGTGGCCAGTAACGGCCGAACAACAGCTCAACTGACTGACAACTCTGGCGATAGCCTCGGCGTCGTTCTTTACCTGACGTCGAACAGCACCGGCTATGTGCTGCAGTCAGACGCCGGATTCAACATGAGTGGCACGTTTGCGGCGCAGCCGGCACCGTAAGAAAGAAACAAGCAATGGAGCGCCGGGCGTCCTCGCCCGGCCACGATGCTGCCTGCAGGGGCCGGGCGGGGACGCCCGGCGCTCCATCGAACACTTGACATCAGGGAGTTGCGCTGACGAGCGTTGCTCCCGTTCTTCTCCATATCCAGGGATAGTCCAGCGGATTATCCACCAGTCCGGCTCGCACAGGATTCGCGAGCATGTAATAGAACTTCTCCGTAAATTGCTCCTCTTTCCTCAAAGCGCGGTCGAAGGATTCCTCCTGCCAGACCTTACCCCGGCGATTCAGAAATTTATTGATGCGGTGCGCGGATGCGCCTTTGATGGCCTGCATAATCTCGGCAATCGGGACGGGGCCTTCGGGACGGCAAATTGGTACGATGGCAAGGTGTACGTGATCGGGCATGACGACAAGGCCGTGAAGGTCGAACTTAAGCCCATTTCCAGCTACGCAGGTATCGACAACGATTGTTCTGGCTGCGGGTGGAAGGGTCCAGCGAAGATAGGTGCAAAAAGGAGTGAAGATGATTTTGAAGTCCGGCTGCAATTGGGGAAGACGCCGCCGGTATTCGTAGGAGTACACGCTCCGAGGTTTAGCAGCACGCTGAACGGTGAGCTAGGAGCCACATCACACCCATACGGTGACAAATCCACAATGGAGCGCCGAGCGTCCTCGCCCGGCCGGAGGAATGCGTGCGCGTGGATTTGGGAAATCCTGTCAAGCCCCCGTTTTCACGATTTTCCGCCTAAACCGATGAATCGGCTGGGAAAATAAAGTCGCAAAAGTTGGCGGGGTGGGTAGGTCGAAATTGTTATAATAGAAGTAGAGAGTAAGAAAGGGTGCGGATCAATTCCCGCACCTTTTTTCATTGATGTGCCCGTTTCCCTCCGCATCGGTTTGGCCCCAGCTCCCGAGTTTTTGGAGACCCGAGATTCAAACTGCGGCGTCACCCGGCGGTGGAGTAGGGACGAAGAAATCTTTGACCTAAGTCCTTATTCTTGAAGATTTTCCATATAAGTCTTTATTTTTGAATATTTTGCAGATTTTACCCCTAAACCCATGATTCTAATAGATCGAAAAAAGGGGGGAGGGGGTACCGGGGGGCTTGCCTAGGATCTCGGTCGTATGATTTTCGCGGGGGCCGGGCGGGGACGCCCGGCGCTCCACAAGCCAACTTACTTAATCGCTTCCGCCGCGATCCGCTCCGTCAAGAACGCCTCGATCACGTCGCCAGCCTTGATATCGCCGTAGTTAGAGATGGAGATACCGCATTCCATCCCGCTAGTTACCTGCGAAGCATCGTCCTTGAAGCGGCGCAGGGACGCGACTTTTCCTTTGAACACGACCACGTTATCGCGCAGCAGCCGCACTTCGGAATCGCGCTTGATCAATCCATCGCTCACGCGGCAACCGGCAATCGTCCCCACTTTCGGAATGCGGAAGGTCTCCTGCACCTCGGCCCGCCCCTGGTAAGTTTCTTTGATCGTCGGTTCGAGCAGCCCGGTCATGGCGCGCTTGATCTCGTCCTGCAATTCGTAAATGATCGAGTGCAGCCGTATGTCGACCTTTTCCTGATCGGCCAGTTCCTGCGCCTTGCGTTCCGGACGCACGTTGAATCCAATGATGACGGCGTTGGACGCCGACGCCAGCAGCACATCCGTTTCCGTGATCGCGCCAATGCCCGACCGCAGCAACTTCAACCGAACTTTGTCGTTCGACAGCCGGCCCAGCAAATCGCCCAGCACTTCGACCGATCCCTGCACGTCGGCCTTCAGAATGACGTTCAGCTCCTTCATGCCCGCCGTCTTCAACTGCTCCGCCAGGCCTTCCAGCGAGACACGTGAACTCTTGGCCAGCGTGGCCTCGCGCGCTTTCTGCCCGCGGTATTCCGAGATATCGCGCGCCTTCTCGCGATCTGTGACCACCACAAACTGATCGCCCGCTTGCGGCAACCCTTCCAACCCGATAATTTCCACCGGCGTCGACGGGGGCGCTTCCTTCAGCGGCTTTCCGCGATCGTCAAACATCGCTCGCACTTTGCCGTACACGTTTCCCACCACGAAGTTGTCGCCCGCGCGGAGCGTGCCGTTCTGAACCAGAATCGTCCCCACCGGACCGCGCCCCCGATCCAGTTTCGCTTCCAGAACCAACCCGCTCGCCGCCCGTCCCGGAGTCGCTTTCAATTCCTGCAGGTCCGCCGTCAGGCAAATCATTTCCATCAGCAGATTCAGATTCGTCTTCTGCTTCGCGGAAACGTCCACGAACACCGTCTTGCCGCCCCAGTCTTCCGGAACCAGCCCACGATCCGCCAGTTGTTTTTTGACTCGCTCTGGCAACGCACCCGGCTTATCGATCTTATTGACCGCCACAATGATGGGAACTTCGGCCGCGTGCGCGTGGTCGATGGCTTCCACCGTCTGCGGCATCACGCCGTCGTCCGCCGCGGTGACCAGCACCACAATGTCGGTCGCCTTCGCCCCGCGCGAACGCATGCGCGTGAACGCCTCGTGGCCCGGTGTATCCAGGAACACGATCTCACGCCCTAACGCCGGAGATGCCGTGTCCGTAATACGAACCTTGTATGCGCCGATGTGCTGCGTAATGCCGCCCGCTTCGCCTCCAGCCACATTGGTCGATCGGATCGAATCCAGCAGCGTCGTCTTGCCGTGATCGACGTGGCCCATGATCGTGACCACCGGCGGACGCGGCACAGCTTCCGCTCCTTCTTCACTGCTCTCGGTCGCTTCCGTCGTATCCTTCGCCGCTTGTTCTTCGAACGTGATGACTTCCGTATCCGCTCCGAAGAAGCGCGCCATTTCACTTGCCAGTTCCGCGTCGAGCGTTTGATTGATGGTTGCGAACACGCCCCGCACCACCAGCCGCGCAATCACATCCTTGGCCCGAATGCCCAACTTCTCGGCCAGATCCTTCACCGAGATTCCTTCCGTAATCGTGATGTTCCGCGTGATCGGCGCCGGCTCGGTGTTAATGCTCATCCGCGGCGGCGGAGTGTAGCCCTTCATCGGGCCTTCCTTCACTCCTCGCGGTACGTACCTCTGTCCCGGTCGCCGCGCCGGACCTCCCGGACGGCTTCCTGGACGCGTTGGTCCCGGCGACGCCATCCCCGCTCCCGGGCCTACACCCAGCGGACGCGATCCCGCTGGCGCCACTCTCGTCGGATGCATCGGCCGCCGTTCACCCGGACGAAGCGGCGGACGCGATTGTCCCGGCGCTAGCGGCCGTGCCGTGCGCTGAAAAATTGGTTGGCCCGGCACCGGTCGTCCCGGCGTCGGCCGCGAAGCTGCACCCGGCGCGGGCGTTCCCGGCACAGGCAGAGGTGCTTTATACACCGGACGCGGGCCGGTCTGCGGCATGATCATTCGCGGCGGTGGCGCCATCGGAGCCGCTGGCTTCGCGGGTGCCGCGGCTTGCATCTGTGTAACGTTACTGTGCGCCGGAGGCTGCGCCGCTGGCGGAGCACTGCTGGCCTGCGATGCTGGGGCCGTAGCTCGCGGCGGAACCGCGATCACGGGCGCTGCGGTATTCGTCGCGGATGAAACCGCGGCGGGTGGTGGCACGGGAACTCTGGGCGGAATCACGACCACTGTCGGCGGGCGGTACGTGGCAGCTACCGAAGCTGGCGTCACCATTCTCGGCGCCGGCGGCGCGGAAGCAGAACCATGAGCAGGACCTTCGCCCGTGGGCTTGGGCGGCACCGCCTTCGGCAGCTTCGCAGCGGCCGGAGCTTCTGCCCTCGCCTCTACCGCTGCCGTCGTCGTAACTGGCGGCTTGACTGCGGGACGCGGCGCAGGATGCTCGGCTGTTCCCTTTTGCTGCGTGATGGCGCGCAACACGTCACCAGGTCGCGAAATATGCGAGAGGTCGATCTTGGTCTTGATCTCTTCTTCGCCGTGAGCGGCACGCGAAGATGGCCTCGCCGAACTCGGCGCTGCATCGGAACGGCCGCGGAGATGTTTCCGCACCAGGTC
>Ga0209890_10000186_pt1 | contig 28949 bp, 29 predicted proteins | sample OrgsoiDNA2013049_FD_185799 | JGI IMG/M metagenome (GOLD analysis project Ga0209890, IMG submission 185799) | Permafrost soil microbial communities from the Arctic, to analyse light accelerated degradation of dissolved organic matter (DOM) -... | ecosystem: Environmental > Terrestrial > Soil >... | reverse complement strand
CACGTAGTCCCAGATCCGTCTGGATGTCGCCAATACGCACCCCGACCTGATCGGTGGCGACCAGCAGCAGGACCTCACCTGCATCTGCGCCTGCCTCAGCACCAGCCACGACGACCAGGCTCTGGGCCCGATCTGCGTTCGCCACCCAGGTACCGCGCCCACGCAGCAGATAGCCCTTGTCCGTTGACGAGTACGTGATGGCCTCGCCGACCCATGCGGCCACATGATCGCCGGAGGCGATCTGCCCGATACGATCACGAGCCGTCGGTCCTGGCGCGCACCCCAGTGCCGTGGACACCTGCACGGTCGCCGCGACAACCGCCGCCGTCGCGGCGCACACGCGGGCGACTTCCTCGATGGCCATCGTCGACATGACCATGCCACCCCCACCGCCCCCGAGTTCTTCAGGCAGGTGCAGGGCGAGCAACCCGACCGAGGCAAGCCCGCGGTACCCGTTCTCAGGGAACCTCGACCTTTCGTCGACCTCTACTGCCTCCGGCTCGATGCGTGCCTTGGCCAGCTCACGGATGACGGAGATAAATCCTTCAACTTCCTGGTCAGTGATCATCGCGCGCTCTCCAAGGCCGAAGGGGCAGCAAAGCCGCTTCGCGAGGGCGAAATCGCCCGGATCACCCTTTCCAACGCCATCATGTCGCCAACAGGAACATCTGGTATGACCAACGGTGTCACTCCGGCTGCACACATCTGCTCCAGCTGCGCACGACAACTCCTGGCATCTCCGATCACCGAGACGTCGTGCAGCAGGTCATCGGGGACCCGTGGTGCCATCTCCTCCAGCCCAGATGCACCCTGCAGAGCGGCCAGGGCCTGGCCGTAGCCGAGGCCGGCCAGCCATCTGGAGTACTGCTCCAGACGCAGGTAGGAAGCCAGCTCCTTGCGAAGCCTGCCGACACCCCCTGGCGCCTGGCCCTGCACGGATACGCGAACCAGGGTCGTGACCTCGAACCGCCTGGATCCGCACGCCTGTGCCACGACCTGTTCGCTGCGCGAGCGAGGCAGGAAGTTGAGAATGACACCGTCGAAGCGCTCGCTCGCAAGGCCCCGCATGGCTGGTCCGAGCGCCGCCAGGTAGAAGTCTGGTCGGGCCGGTGGCCGGTTCGCCAGCCTGAAGCCACGGGAGCTGAAGACGCGACCCTGATACTGCGTGACCTGACCTGCGAACGCCTGGTCGATGATGGCGAGCGTGTCGGACATGGCCGAGAGCGGAGCGCCGAAGGCTCGGTCATGCCACCCTTCGATGATGGCAGGAGAGGACACCCCGACGCCGACCGTGCAGCGACCGGGTGCCAGCTGGGCCAGAGTCGCCGCCCCCATCGCCAGCAGTGCCGGGGAACGACTCGCGCAGGGGATGATCGCGGTTCCGAGGCGAACCCGGGAGGTCTGGGTGGCAAGCGCCGCCAGCAGGGCGATCGCGTCGTGGCCTGCCACCTCCGAGGCCCACACGCCCCCGTACCCCAGGCCCTCCAGCAAACATGCCGTGTGAATGGCGTCAGATGGGCTCACCCCTCGTGATGGCAGGCAGAACTCCCACGGCCTCACGGTTCCACCTGTGTTCTGGGCGGCTGCGCACCCGACCCGCACGGGTGAGCGGCCACCACCACCAGCGGGTCCACCCATGCCGGCCCGACCAGACCACCGGTGGCTACCGGGGCCGACCCGCTGCCGAGCAAGACGTTGATCATCGGCTTTCCTGCGCCATCCCCGGCCCCATGCCTGCAGCCGGTTTTCCGGGTGCGCTCCATGCAGCGGCGACAACCCCTGTCCTTTCTGAGAAGGACGGCAGGTTCTTGACGATCGCGTTTCGCTGGATCTGGTTGGTTCCCTCGAAGATTGCGGTGACCTTGGCGTCGCGGAAGCTTCGCTCCAGCGCCGCCCCAGGCTCCACCGCGGCCCTGCCGCCGATCGCCAGAGCCTCGCTGACCACTGCCATCGCCACATCGCTGCAGAAGGTCTTGGACGCCGACGCCTCCCAGACCGCCGGTGGCGCGGCTTGGTCATCGGCTCGACGCGCCACGTCATAGAGAAGGCTGCGAGCCGCCGCGATCTGGATCACGAGGTCTGCCACCCGGTGGCCGTCGTCTTGGCGGGGACCGGACAGGAGTCCGACCCCGTCGGGGTCGGACCCGATCAGCTCACCCAGAGCCTCGTACGCACCGCGGGCGATTCCCACACCGACAGCGCCGATCAGCGGCCGGCTCCACCGCAGGGTGTTCAGCGCGAGCCCGACTCCGTCACCGATTCCACCGACCAGTGCATCAGCGCGGACCCGGACGTCCTCAAGGATCAGGTCGCCGGTCGGGCACGCGCGCAGGCCGAGCTTGCGCTCATGTCGGGGGATCGACAGGCCGTCAGCGCCGGCCGCAACCAGGAATGCGCTGATCGCCCGCGAAGAGCGCTGCGGTGCCGTGCGCGCGAAGATGAGGTAGTGCTGCGCAATGCCGGCGTTGGAGATAAAGCGCTTGGAACCGTTGATGATGTAGGTGTCACCCTCAGGGGTCGCCGTGGTTGCCAGGCTCAGAACATCTGAGCCTGCGTCTGGTTCAGTCAGTGCCCAACCGGTGATGACGCCCTGACGCAGCTGGTCGACCAACGCCAGTGCCGACGGTGTCCCGCCCAGAGCCAGGGTGTGCGCGAGGGTCATCTGACTCTGTACCAAGATGGCGGTGGCCGGGCAGGCCGCAGCCAGGGCCTCCGCCCACGCACACTGAACGCTCAGCCTTGGCCGGGCGCGGGCAGACCCATGGACGGCCAACCAGACGCCCTGCTCCTTCAGCAGTCTGAAGAGCCCGGGCGAAAAGCGCTCGCGGCGATCATGGTCAGCTGCCAGCGGGGCCAGGAGCAGGCGGAAGGACTCTGCCTGGACGCGAGCGGATTCAAGGTCCTCAGCCACCGGCGGTCTCGCGGGCGGGCGCGCCTGCACAGGGCGGGACGGGACGCTCATGATCGCCGGGGTCCCGTCGTCATCGGGGTGGACCCGCACGACCGGTTTCCGGCAGGGCGCGACCGGGCAGCCTGCGACATCCACATCGACATCGACAGTAAGGTCCAGGCCCGGGCCGCACGCCCGGGTTCGGGCGCCGGCGGGGGTGGCACCCGGGTCATCGCGGGCATCTGTCAGCCAACCATCGTCAGGCCACCGCTGACGCTGAGAACCTGACCGGTGATGTATGAGGAGTCCTGCGACACCAGGAAGGCCACGGCGTGGGCGACGTCTTGCGGCTTGCCCAGGCGCCCGAAGGGGATGGCCCGGATGAGGGCCGCCTGGATCTTCTCTGGCTGCTCGTAGAACAGCGGCGTCTCGGTGGGTCCGGGAGACACGCAGTTCACCTTGATGTTGTGGCGTGCCATCTCCCGTGCCAGCGACTTGGTGAGCGCGATGACACCACCCTTGGCGGCGGCGTACACGGTCTCGCCCAGGCTGCCCACCCGACCGGCGTCGCTGGAGATGTTGACGACGTGACCCGGCTGGCCGGACTCCACCAGAGGTCGCAGGAACGTCTGGCACATGAAGATGGGACCCAGCAGGTTCAGCGCGGTGACGGTGTGGATGAAGTCCGACTCGTTCTCCAGGAAGGGCATGCCACGGTTCCAGCCGGCGCAGTTCACGATGATATCGGCGATCCCGAGGCGAGAGGCAGTCTCCTGCTGCAGGCAGTGGATGCTCCCTTCTGCCGTGACGTCAACAGCGAAGGCCTCGGCGCGTCCGCCGAGCTGGACGATCTCTTCGGCTGCGGCCTTGCCTGCCTCAACATTCAGGTCGGCAACAGCCACTGCCGCGCCTCGTGAGGCCAGTTCACCGGCGATCGCTCGGCCAATTCCGGAGCCCGCACCCGTGATGACGGCGACCCGGTTCTCCAAACGCTCAGACATGCGACTTCTCCCGTTCACTGACAAAGGTGGCCAGTCGGCTCAACGCTTCTGGGGACTGGTGCAGCTGGCTTTGATAGCCGATCTCCGCGCCATAGCCCTCACCGGTTCCGGCCAGCGCCACGCACCTCTTGATCGCGCCGTGAGCCGGCCCTGCCGTCGCGACAAGCTGCGCGACGAGAGCCTCCACATGCCCGTCCAGCTCCGAGTCTGGAAGCGACCACTCGACGATTCCCATGCGCTGGGCTTGCGCCCCGTTGACGAGCTCTCCGGTCAGCATGAGGCGCAGTGCCCGGCCACGACCGATCAGTGCGGTGAGTCGCTGGGTGCCTCCGCCGGCAGAGACCAGACCGAGCTTGACCTCGGGCAGGCCGATTGTGCAGGTGTCGGCGGCCACCCGCAGGTCGCAAGCCAGTGCCAGCTCCAGGCCACCGCCGGTCGCGGCCCCGCGCAGCACGGCAATGGTCGGCACCGCCAGCTCGGCCCACTGGTTGAAGAGGGCCTGGATCCGGGCAGCGAAGGCGTTGAGCTCGCCTGGGTGGCCGTCCTGCAAGGCCGAAGCCATCATCTTGATGTCACCACCGGCCGAGAAGTGAGGTCCGCCTCCACGCACCACCACGACCGCGATGTCGCTGCGTTCGCCGATGGCTGCCAGGGCATCGGCGAACCGGTCGAGCTGCTCATGGTTCCAGGCGTTGACCGGCGGCCGGTCGAGCACCATCGAGGCCACACCGTCCTGCACGTGCAGCTGAAGCACCGTGCCCACCACCAACCGTCTTGAACAATCGTTCATCCAAATCGAATATTCATTCGATTCGAGAGACTACGTACCCCAGACGAGGGTGTCAACCCAGGACGTAAGGCGAAGAACAACCCTCTGGCCAGCATGCTTAGATGGCTATGCGCCAACGCAGGCGGGGGCCCGAGCCATCAGAACGTTGCGTCGCTTTGATTGAATATCGGTTCAACACACGGTAGGGTACCGATCATGACAGGCGACCCGAGCGTGACTGCCCGTCCACCTCTGGACGGTGCGACGATGCTCGAACGGACCCGGCCAGGTCCGTTCGCCCCGCGCCGTCCGCCGACCTGGACCCCGTGGTCCATCCCCTGGACCGCCCTGGCCTGGCGGACATGAGGCCTACCAACCCACTGCTGCGGGGAGCCGGCACGGTCCACGGCGTGGACCTGACGAGCCCCTCAGGACTGGCCCGCGCCCGTGAGCTGGTCGAGGCCGCCGCGCTCCTGGTTGACGGCTCTGGTCCCGCCGTGAGCAAGCCCCTGGGCTTGGGACCCGACCAGTGCCAGCTCACCCAGACCGGGAGCCGGCGATGACGGCGGGACCTGAAGCCGTCAGGGCGGCCAGGGGTGAATGGCGACGCAGTCAGATCGTCGATGCCGCCACGACACTGCTCTCCTCCCAGGGATACCACCAGATGTCGGTCAGCGACCTGGCTCGGGAGGCCGGCATCAGCGTCGGCACCGTCTACCAGTACGTCAAGAACAAGGAGGACATCCTCCTGCTCGTCATGCGCGACATTCTCGAGGCCTACCGCGACAACGTGCCACGGGCAATGGAGGGGTTCGACGACCCCCTCGACCAGCTCAGCAGTGGGTTCGGCGCGTACTGCCGGGTGGTTGACAGCCGGCGCGCCGGCACGGTTCTTGCCTACCGCGAGAGCAGCACGCTCGGAAAGGACGCTCTGGGCGAGATGAAGTCACTGGAGGAGGAGACGACCGGCCTTCTGGTCACGTGTCTGCGAGAATGCGTGCAGGCTGGGATCCTGCATGAACACGACAGCGACACCTTGGCCTGGGACCTGACGCTGCTGGCCCACATGTGGTCCCTCAAGCACTGGCACTTCGGTTCTCGCATGTCCATCGACCAGTACGCCCGGCTCCAGTTCGCCGTCGTCGTCTCGGCAATCATCCACCAAGAAGTGACGACGCGCTACGAGTACCTGGCTCGCCCGCTACACAGGCTGCGGTGAGCTGAGGTGAGCGGCAACCCGATCCGCGCGCTGTGGTCCGCGCGCTCTGTAGCCGTTGTGGGGGCCTCCGAGCGCCCGGGCGCACTCGGTCGCCTGCCGATCGAGTTCATGACGCGTTTCGGCTACACCGGGTCCCTCTACCCGGTTCGCCCGGACGGGGCGCCGGTAGCGGGACTCAGGTCGTACCCTTGCGTCGCCGCATGCCCGGCTCCCGTGGATCTGGTGATGATCATGGTCTCGGCAGATCGCGTAGCCGCGGCCCTGGACGACTGCGTCAGCGCAGGGGCTGGCACCGTCATCGTCTGCTCCAGCGGGTTCGCCGAGACCGGGACCGCAGGGCAGAGACTCCAGGACGACCTCGTGGCGGCCGCCCGCGCCGGTGGGCTGCGTCTGGTCGGCCCGAACTGCATCGGCAGCGTCGGGGTACACAACGCCCAGGTGACGTCCTTCTCCCCCCTGTTTGGGGGGCCCGACACCAGGCTCGTCGATGGACACCTTGGTTTCGTCAGCCAGAGCGGGGCCCTGGGTTACGGCACGATGAGCCTGGCCTACGAGCGCGGGCTCGGTCTGGGCTGGGTTGTCAACACCGGCAACGAGGCCGACGTGGGGGCCCTTGAGGTCATGGAGACTCTGACGGCCGAACCGGGCTGCCGGGGACTGCTGGCCATCGTGGAGTCGCTGACCGATGTGGACCGGCTGCGTCGGGTCGCCCGCAGCGGTCTGCCCGTGGCCATGCTCAAGGCGGGGCGATCCGATGCCGGCCAACGCGCTGCCGCCTCTCACACCGGCGCGCTGGCCACCGGTGACCGGGTCATCGATGCGGCCCTGCGCCAGTTCGGCATCGTGCGCGTGGACGACGTCGACGAGCTGCTCGATGTCGGCGACGCCTTTGCCCAGCCCCGCCGGCCGGCCGGTCCTCGCATCGCCGTCGTGACGACCTCGGGCGGCTCCGGCATCCTGGCCGCAGATGCGATCGAGACCCGCGGCCTGCAGCTGTCCGTGCTGTCAGACAAGACCCGCGGCGCGCTCGCCGAGATCGTCCCCAGCTACGGGGCGACCGACAACCCGGTCGATGTGACGGCAAGCGTGATGAGCGATCCCGGGCTCTTCGAGGCCTCCCTGGATGCGTTGGTCGACGACGAAGAGGTCGACCTGGTCATCGCCTGCTGCTGTGTGCTCACCGGCGAGGACGTCGACAGCCTCGTCGCCAGCCTGGCGCGGGCCGCGCAGCGAAGCGGCAAGCCGGTGCTCGTCGCACGCACCGGCGCGGCCAACCTGGCACCGTCCGCGGCGGCCGCGCTGCGAGCCGCCGGCATCCCCAGCTATCCCACCCCGGCCCGTGCCGTTCGAGCCGCCGCAGCCCTGCACCAGGTCAGCCGGCCTCGCCCCGAGGCGAGCTCACGACCCTCGGCGGTCGTCGCCGTTCCCGCCCCGGGTGCGGGCGAGCAGGAGCTCAAGGCGCTGCTGGCCGGCGCCGGGCTGGCGGTCCCGGTCGGCCGCGTCGTCGGTGACGGCGGCCAGGCGGTTGCCGCCGTCGAGCAGGTTGGCGGGCTCGCCGTCCTGAAGGCCGTGGTCCCCGGACTGGTCCACAAGACCGAGGCCGGTGGCGTCGCCCTGGACATCACCGTCGAAACGGCCGCCAAGACGTATGCCCGGTTGGCCGCCCTGGGCGGGCAGGTCCTCGTCGAGGAGATGGTCGGCCCGGGGGTGGAGGCCCTCGTGGGCATCGCCGCGAGCCCGCTGGGGCCGGTGCTGACCGTCGGGCCCGGTGGGGTGCTCACCGAGCTGCTCGACGACGTCGCCCTGCGCCTGCTGCCGGTCACCAGGTCCGACGTCGAGCAGATGCTCGAAGAGACGGCACTGGTCCTGCTGCTGGCGGGAGTTCGCGGATCCGCCCCTGCTGACCGCGCCGCGCTGGTCGAGGCGATCCTGCTGGTCGCCGACATGGTCTCCAGCTGGCCGGCGGGCTGCGCACTCGACCTCAACCCGGTGACCGTCCTGCAGCGCGGTCAGGGCGTGCGAGTACTCGATGCTGCCTACATCGCCCCGGAGGTTGACTGAGCCATGGACGTCGGAACCCTTCTCACTCGTGCCGCCGGACGCTTCCCGGACCGGGTCGCGGTGGACGGGCCGGGCCGCAGCCTGACATTTGCCGAGCTCGCCTCTCGGGTGGTCCGGTTGGCCAACGCCTTGCTCGCGATGGGCCTGCAGCCGGGTGACCGGGTGCTGGACCTGCAGTCCAACAGCGTCACCTACCTGGAGACGGACCTGGCCATCAGGGCGGCCGGACTGGTCCGCGCCGCCCTGAACTACCGGCTGCATGCCAGCGACTGGGAGCGAATCGCGCTCGACTCGGGGGCTCGGGCGTTGATCTACGAGGCCCGGTTCGCCGACCAGAGCGCCGCACTGCGCGACCAGCTGGCCCACGTGGTGGTGATCGGGGACGGGCCCGGTAGGCCGTACGAACAGCTCCTGGCCTCCGGTTCTACCCAGGCGCTCGCGCCGGTGGAGCCTGACGCGTTGTGCGGGCTGCACTACTCCAGCGGCACCACCGGCCACCCCAAGGGCGCCAAACGCACACACCGGAACTGGTTCGCGTCCGTGGTGAACATGACCCACGACGTGCTCGGCAGGGTGCCCGCCCACGACGACGTCTACGTCCACGCCGGCCCGATCACCCATACGAGCGGGCTGTTCGTGCTGCCCTTCCTGGTGGCCGGCGCGCGACAGATCGTGCTGCCCTCGTGGGATCCGGCCACGTTCGTCGAAGCCGTCGCGGAGCGCGGCGGCACGCACACGGCGGTCGTGCCGACGATGGTGGCACGCCTGCTGACGCTGCCGGGGGTGGACCGCTCGACGTTCGCCGGCCTGCGCATGCTCGCCTATGCGGGGGCGCCGATGCCGCCCGAGCAGATGAGACAGGCCTTCGAGCAGATCACGCCCCATCTCGTGCAGTACTACGGATTGGTCGAGGCCATCCCACCGGTGACCGTCCTGGACGCCCAGGACCATGCGCGGGGCCTGGCGGGCGAGCCCGAGCTTCTGAGCTCGGCCGGGCGCAGCGCGCTCGGGGTGGAGGTACGCGTCGTGGACGAGCAGGGCCACCCGGTTGCCCCCGACGAGCCGGGAGAGGTGCTCACCCGTGGCGACCACGTAATGGGCGGCTACTGGAACGCCCAGAACCGCGCCGACCTGTCGAAGTCGGTCGTGGGCGGCTGGCTGCACACCGGCGACCTGGGCCGAGTCAGCCAGGACGGTCATCTGTGGCTGATCGACCGCATGGGCGACATGATCATCTCCGGCGGCTACAACATCTACCCCCGTGAGGTCGAGGACGTCGTGGCCGAGGCGCCCGGTGTCGCCGAGGTCGCGGTCGTGGGCGTGACCGACGCGGACTGGGGCCAACGGGTCGTCGCCCTGGTCACCGCCCGATCGGGTTTCGTCCTCGACGAGGCCGCCGTGCTCGAACACTGCCGGCAGCGCATGGCGTCCTACAAGAAGCCCAAGGAGGTCCGCGTCGTCAGCGAGTTCCCGCTCAACTCCACCGGCAAGATCGCCAAGAAGGTACTGCGTGAGCAGCTCGAGAGCGAGGCCAGGCCGTGATGGACCTGCCGGCTCTGAGGCCCGACTACGCCCCGGCCGGCGGCGAGCATCCCGGCGACTACCCGTTCACCCGGGGAGTCTCGCCCAACCCGAAGCCGTGGATCATGGGCCAGTACGCCGGATTCGGTACACCGCGCGAGTCCAACCAGCGGTTCCACACCCTCCTTGAGGCCGGCGTCACCGGCTTCTCCGTGGCCATGGACCTGCCCACCCAGATGGGCATCGACTCCGACGATGCGCGCGCGGCCGGCGAGGTGGGGCGAGTCGGCGTGGCGATCGACTCCCTGGCCGACATCGAGATCCTCATGGACGGCATCGCGCTGGAGGAGATCAGCCAGGTCCGCACCACCGCCAACTCGATCGGCTACGTGTGGGCGGCGATGTTCTTCGCACTGGCCAAGAAGCGCGGCGTCGACCCCAACTCGTTCGGCCTGCTCATCCAGAACGACGTCCTGAAGGAGTTCATCGCCCGCGGCACGCAGATCTTCCCGGCGCCGGCGTCACTGCGCCTCGCCGCGGACACGATCGAGTACTGCTCGGAGCACGTGCCCAACTGGACCCCCCTGTCGATGAGCGGCTATCACATCCGCGAGTCCGGGGCCTCGGCAGCGCAGGAGATCGCGTTCACGTTCGCCAACGCCCGGGCCTACCTCGATGAGTGCGTCCGACGTGGGGTCAGTGTGGACCAGGTGGCCCCCACGCTGTTCACCTTTCTGGCGATCACGATGGACTTCCTGCCCGAGATCGCGAAGTTCCGTGCAGCCCGACGGATCTGGGCGCGGCTGATGAAGCAGACCTATGGCGCCAAGGACATCCGCTCTCTGCAGCTGCGGATCTTCGCCTTCACCGCCGGCTCGTCGCTGACCGCCCAGCAGCCGCTCAACAACGTCGTGCGTGCCTCGCTGGAGGCGACCGCAGCGGCGCTGGCCGGTGTTCAGACCATGCACGTGTCGGCCTACGACGAGGCACTGGGGGTGCCCACGCAGTCCGCGGCCACCCTGGCACTGAGGACCCAGCAGGTGGTGGCCTTCGAGTCTGGGCTGACCACGACCCTCGACCCGTTCGGCGGCTCGTACGCCGTCGAGGCCCTCACGGACGAGCTCGAGGCCGAGATCATCCAGCTGAGCGCTCAGATCGAGCAGAACGGCGGCGCCCTGACGTGCATCGAGTCCGGGTGGTTCGCCCAGGAGCTCTCCGATGCCGCCTATCGGTACACCCAGTCGGTGGAGTCGGGCGCACGAACCGTGGTGGGTGTCAACAAGTTTCCCGCACCCAGCGAGCCCCTCGAGGTGTTCAGGGTCGACCCGGCCGCGGAGAGCGCCCAGATCCGGGCCGTGACCGAGCTGCGGGGCCGCCGCGATGTGGCCGCCGTGAAGGCAGCGCTCGGCGAGCTGCGCGACGCGGCCGCAGCCGGCGACAACATCCTGCCGGCCACCATCGAGGCTGTCACCGTGTACGCGACGATCGGCGAGATCGTCGAGGTCCTGCTCGGCGTCCACGGCGCCTGGGTCCCCACCTCCCACTTCTGATCACGCGCGACAGTGGCTTGCGTCGACCCGCGGGTCGCCCTGACACGCAGGGCGAAGGCGACGTTGCGCGTTGCGGAGGCGGACAGTCCCAGGAACCGTGGCATCCACTGTCCTGTGGACCGGCCGGGGACAGCCGGCAGGTCACGATGCTTTCGGTGGTGACGACCTCCGGGTCGCCGTCGCAGCCCTGACACGGTCAGGGACCACGCTGGCCGCGGCATCCTTGTCTGGCCCGCGGCCGCCCGCACGCGAGCGCGACCATCGTGCACCACGCCGGCGGCGGCTGGCGGCTGGGGCTGTCCGGCAAGCCGTCAGCCGGCGTTGCTGGCCTCTCGGATCGCCTGTGCGATCGCCTTGCGGGTGATCCGCTTGCGCCAGACATACGACAGGTCCGCGTTGTCAACCGGCCGGGCCGCCTTCGCGCCCTGCGCGGCCACCTCTTCGACCAGGGCATCGTCGAGCTCCCGACCCAGCAACGGCGCAGCTGCCTCACTGACCTCGAGCGGCTGCGGGCCCACCGCGGTGAGCACGATCCGGGCTGCGTCCACCACCGGACCGCTCATCTGCAACGCGACGGCCACTCCCACGACCGGAAAGTCGATCGTGTCCCGGCTCCGAACCTTGACATAGGCGGAACGCCACCCAGCCGGCGCAGGCAGTCGCAAGCTGGTGAGCACCTCATCGCCGGCGATGGTCAGGTAGAACTTGCCGTCGCCCTGGTACAGCGAGGCCACCGGCACCTCACGCTCACCCGCTGGGCCGACCAGGACCACAGTGGCGCCCAGGGCGATGGCCACCGGTGCCGTGTCCGAGGAGGCGTTCGCCCGGCACGTGACAAACGCCGGGGCAACCCTGCAGACGTCTCCGTCCTTCTTCAGGCAGAACCCGGCGGCCTGCCGCCACTCGTAGCTCTCGTCGTAGTAGTTGCAGCGCGTGTCGACGCACAGGTTGCCGCCGATGGTGCCCGCATTGCGCAGGGCCGGCGAGGAGACCAGAGCCGCCGCCTGAACGAAGCCCGGATATGCGGCCCGCAGCAGCGGGTGGGAGGTGATCTCGGTCAGCGTCACACCGGCGCCGAGGTCGAAGCCACCGGAGTCGCTGGCACGCACCTGACGCAGCTCGTCCAGGTGGCCGAGGCCGATCAGGATCTGCGGCTCGATCTGACCACGCTTCATCTTCGGGAGCAGGTCCGTGCCCCCGCCGACCAGCCTGGCTCGGCCGCCGTGCTCATGGAGCATCTGGGCCGCTTCGGAGGCGGATCCCGGCCGCAGGTAGCTAAAAGCTGGTAGGCGCAGCATCGCGGGGAGCCACCTTGTACATAGTCGGGTACGGGACATCGGGGAAGCTCTTGGGGCCGAACCGCCCTGGGCGCCCCTTGGCCAGGTCGTCCAGAGCACGTAAGATCTTGTCGGCAGTCACCGGAACCTCGTCCACCCAGACGCCCACGGCGTCGTGCACGGCTGAGGCGACGGCCGGGATGACCGGCAGCAGCGGACCCTGCCCCACCTCCTTGGCGCCGTAGGGACCCTCCGGGTCGAGCGTCTCGACAAGGATCGTCTCCACCTCGGGCATCTCCAGGAAGGTGGGCGACTTGTAGTCCAGCATCGAGGGTTGCTTATGCAGTCCGTGCCGGTAGGCCTGTGCCTCCATCAGGACCTCGCCCAGGCCCATGTAGACGCCCCCCTCTACCTGGCCCTTGACTGCCAGGGCGTTGATCGAGCGCCCGATGTCGTGGGCAAGCCAGACCTTGTTCAGATGAATCTCGCCACTGCCCGAATCCACGTCGAGGTCAACAACCGCCGCTGAGTAGCTGTAGGAAGGGCTCGGCCCGACGCCGGCACCCCTGAAGGACCCACCCAGGTCCGATGGCGGCGTATACGTGCCGTGCGTGGACAGCACACCGAAACGCTCCTGCGCCAGGACGGCAGCGTCTTCGAAGGCAAGCTCGCCTATCTTGCCGTCGCACACCTCGACCTGCGACGGGCTGCAGCCCATCTGCTCGGCCACCACACCCACCAGGATCCCCCGCATCTTGCGGGCTGCCATGAGTGCCGCGTTGCCCGCCATGAAGGTGACGCGTGACGAGTATGACCCCAGGTCGACGGGAGCAAACCCGGTGTCGCCGGTGACCAGACGGATGTCAGTGGGCCACAGGCCGAGCTCCTCGGCCGCCACCGTTGCCAGCACCGAGTCCGACCCCTGCCCGATGTCGGTGGCACCGCAGAAGAGCGTCACCCCGCCGCGGCTCACCTGCAGCACGCATTCGCTGTGCGGCATCTTGTTCCAGTAGATGGGCAGCCCGGCACCGCACATGTAACTGGACACCGCGAAACCCATCCCGTGCCCCGGACGCCTGATCCGCCCCGAAAAGCCTGAAGCCTTCACGACCCGGTCGGTGACCTCCTTGATGCCACAGGAGGTGATCCGCAGCTGGGTGACGGTACGCGTCTGGCCCTTGACGAAGTTCCGCCGCCGCAGCTCGACCGGGTCGAGCCCGATCTCCTGGGCGATCTTGTCCAGGTGCACCTCGAGGGCAAAGCGCGGCTGGGGGGTCCCATGGCCGCGCTTGGGGCCACAGGGCGCCTTGTTGGTGAAGACGCGCACTCCCTCGAAGCGGTAGGCGGGGATGTTGTAGGTCGTGGTCTGCAACGCGCCCGTGTAGAGCGTCGAGGCGGGCCCGTAGGAGCCGTAGGCGCCACCGTCCAGCGCGGTGCGGAAGTGCATGGCCAGGATCTTTCCGTCCTGAGCCACCCCGGTGCGCACCCACATCAGGACCGGGTGGCGGCCGCGGTGCGCGTAGAACACCTCCTCGCGGGTCAGCGTGCACTTCACGGGACGGCCGGTGATCATCGCCAGCTTGCACACCACCATCTCGTGCGAGAAGGGGTCACACTTGCCGCCGAAGCCACCCCCCTGCGGCGCCGCTACAACCCGGATGTGCCCCATCGGCAGGTCCAGGACCTTCGACAGTGCCCGATGGACGTAGTGCGGAGTCTGCGTCGAGGACCACAAGGTGAGCTGGTCACCGACATATGTCGCCGTCGAGGAGTGCTGTTCCATCGCGAGGTGGGTGTTGCCCTCGAAGAAGAAGACGTCCTCGCGGATGTGGTCGGCCGCGGCGAAGCCCGCGTCGACGTCCCCGAACTCGAGCGCGGCGAGCCGGTGAATGTTGGCCGGACCCGCATAGTCATGGATCGGCTCGTCCCCGGGCGCCAGCAGCGCCTGCTCGATCGACTCGATCGCCTCCAGCGGCTGGTACTGCACGCGGATCGCGCGGCATGCTGCCAACGCGGTCTGCTCGTCCACCGCTGCGACCGCCGCCACCGGGTCGCCCACGAAACGGACCTTCTCGTGCTCGAGCGCGAGCTCGTCCTCGGTCGTCGGCATGATGCCGTACTTCGTCGGCAGATCATGGCCCGTGATCACCGCTGTGACCCCGGTCATGGACGATGCGCTGCTGGTGTCCACCGAGAGCACGCGCGCATGCGGATGGGGGCTGCGCAAGATCTTGACGAACAGGGTCCCGGGTAGCTCGATGTCATCGGCGTAGGCAGTTGCGCCGGTGAGCTTGCCCACCGCGTCCACTCTGGGCAGGGGCTTGCCGACGACCCTCAGATCCCCCTCTGGCCTCAGGTCCGCACCTGGCTGGGTGGTCATCGTCTTCATGCCAAAGCCCTGCCCGCCTGCTCGACCGCCTCCACGATGCTGACGTAGCCGGTGCAGCGGCAGAGATTGCCGGCCAGCGCCTCCTTGATCTCGCCAGGGGACGGCGCGGGGTTGACGTCCAGCAGTGCCTTGGCCGCCAGCACCATCCCGGGCGTGCAGTATCCGCACTGGACTGCGCCGCAGTCCATGAAAGCCTGCTGCACGGGATGCAGCGTGGAGCCCTGCGCAACCCCTTCGATCGTCGTGACCTGCGTGCCCTCGGCCTGGGCCGGCAGCACGACGCAGCTCAGCTTGGGGACACCGTCGACCAGTACCGTGCACGCCCCGCACTCCCCGGTCTCACAGCCGTGCTTGGTCCCCGTGAGCCGCAGGTCCTCGCGCAGCACCTCCAGCAGTGTTGCGTACGGTCTGACGAGCAGCTCACGACCCTGGCCGTTGACGCAAAGGCGCAGGACCTCTCGGCTGCCGATGGCGCTCACCTGTGCCTCGCTCATCTGTACTCCTCCGTAGAGTCATAGCCCGCCTCATTCATAACGCGGCTTCGCAGAAGAAGACGGTCACCCAGAAGTACTACATCCTACTCGACCATCGTTCCAAGTAAGTAGTTAATCATCTGAGGCCACGCCCCGTCAAGGGCACGAGTTGACTCACCAAGGATTCCCGCGTTAAAGAGGTCGTCGCCCGTTTTGGTCTTCCCCGCCGGCCACGTCGCTGCGGGCGGTCGTGCCCGGCGGTTTCTGGCCGCAAGGCCCCCTTCGCCCGAGCGCGGACATGGCGCGTCCGGTCAGAATCTGTCGTGACAGGGCCGCCGGCGTGTCCTTGTTGCCCGGTCGCCATCATCGCGCGCCGTCGCCGCGGCGCCGCCCAGGCTCAGAGCCGGCAACGGGGCCGTCACGACGACCACGACGTGATCGACACACCAGCGCGCAGGATCTGAGGTGAGCCGCCGAGCGCACCACTGAGACACCGGGGGTCGCCCGCCCTCAACCCCAGGCCTTGCCGTAGGCGTCAGTCGGCCAGCGAACCACGAACGGCTGGGAACAAGACCTGGTCCTCCCGCTCGATGTGGCTGCCCAGCAACTCACAGAGCTCGGCGCACCCGTCGAAGTCTGCTACGCCTTGACCCATGCGCTCATAGGCTTGGTCTCGGAGCGCTATGATCCGCACATGCTCCTCGGTGAAAGCGCTCACCATCCCCTCGCCGATGAACGGAGCGATCCCGGGGAACAAGACCTCGTCCTCCGCTACGCTGTGCACGTCAAGGCCTGTTCCAAGGGGCTCGACGCAGGCCAGGAGCGCACCCCGCAGAGCCACGCCATCGTCCTGCTCGATAGCAGAACCAAGCGTGTCGAGCGCGTGACGCACCTCGACGTGCTCGCTCTCCAGTCGGTCGATGAGCGCAATCAGCTCACTGGTCAACTCGCACCTTCTTAGGACGTCTCGTGTAGACCGCGACATAGCGCTGGCAGGAGGCGACGATCGCGCATCCCGCGCACTCAGGACCGAACTCCTCGGGCTCAATACTGCAGGTAGTCACCTCGTAGGAGAGCTCGGAGTACAGATCGACGAGCTCTCTGGCCCTGGTGGCATCGGCTTCGAAGCGACGCTCCCAGCCTGCCGCCTGCAGCTCGAGGTGTTGAAGGCTGGCCACCTCAGGTAGCGTTTCGACTGTCAACATCACGAGGCTCTCGCACCGACCAAGTCCGCGCGCTCAACGACAGGTGTCCCCTGCTCGGCGAGCCTACGGACCTGGTGCTGGGCCAGCGTGCCAGCCCCGAGAGCGGCAACGAACTGCACCAGATCTCCCTCGGGGACGTTGACATCCACCGTTACCTTCTCCCTGATCGCGCTGACCATGGTCGGGAAGCGCATGATCCCGCCGATGAGGGTGACCTCGGGCTCCACCTTGACGCGCTTCATGAGCTGGACCGATTTCCCGACGAGCGAGACGATCGCACCGTGCATGATGTCGGCGGCTGCGATCCCCTGGGACAGGTGGTTGATCACCTCGGCCTCGGCGAACACGGTGCACACCCCGGATATCGATACCGTCACGCTCGACGTGGCAGCCAGAGCACCGATCTGTTCAGTGCCGAATCCCATGTAACGCGCAGTCTTCTCCAGGAAGGCACCTGTACCGGCCGCGCACTTCTCGTTGAGCCGGAACGACTTCACTTGCCTGGCCTCGTCTATCCGCAGGGCCTTGACCGCGTGACCCCCCACGTCCAGGATCGTCCTGGTCCCGGGGAACAGTGCGTGCGCCCCCCAAGAAGCAGCGGTCAGCTCGGTCACGTTCAGCTGGCTGAAGGGCACCTGGAACCGCCCATAGCCGGTGGCGACCACGTACTCGACCGAGTCCCGGGCGATCCCGGCGTCGGTAAGCGCGCTGGCCAGACACTGCTCGGCAGCCAGGCCCGGCTTGTAGCCGGTGCGCAGTATCGCCCGGCCGATGATCTGCTCGCCGTCTAACAAGACAACCTTGGTGTAGGAGCCCCCGACGTCGATGCCAGCAGTGATGCTCATGCCTTCACCTCCACTAGGCCAGCCGGACTCCGACCAGCCACGATCCGATCCATCGCGAACAACGCAGCACCGAGTGCGCCCATGTAGTGGGAGTCCTCGCTGACGTTCACCTCGAAGCCGAGCTCCTGGTTGAGCACGCTCACCATGCCGGTATTGCATGCCACACCTCCGGTGAAGGTGACCTCCCTGTCGATCCCGACGCGGCTCAGTAGTCCGATCGAGCGGGAGACCACGGAGTGGTGGACACCCAGCAGGACGTCCTCGACCTTCTTACCCTTCCCGATCAGGGAGAGGATCTCGCCGTCGGCAAAGACCGTGCAGGTCGTGGTGATCTTCACGGGCCGGTTGGACTGCAGCGCGGTAGGACCCAGCTGGTCGAGCGGGAGGTCAAGTGCACTGGCCGCGGCCCCGAGAAAGCGACCGGTTCCCGCCGCGCACTTGTCGTTCATGACGAAGTCGAGGATCTCTCCGGTCGCGCTCACCTTGATGGCCTTGGTGTCTTGGCCTCCCATATCCACCACGGTGCGTGTCCCGGGGAACATATGCACGGCACCCCTGCCGTGACAGGAGATCTCCGTGGTCTGGGTATCACCGAAGGTCACCTTGTAGCGGCCATACCCGGTCCCGACGATGAAGCCGACGCCCTCTTCCTCCTCGTGGATGTTGCCTTGCTGCAACGCCAGCTCGTAGGCCGTCTCAGCCGCGACCGTCACGTTCGCACCGGTAGAGACGAGAGCTCGACCCACGATCTGCAGGTCCTCGTCGATGATCACTGCCTTGGTCTGGGTCGAACCAACGTCGACCCCTGCTGCATACGCCATCTCTGATCTCCTCCTAGCCCTCAGGCTCTAGCCTGCGGAGCACCCGTGGAGGCACGCCGGTGTTTACGCGTCGCGAGCCCCTCAAAGAATGCATCTACCCGGTTCTTCAACTGCGCCTCTGAGACCACACGCTTGTCCATGTGGTCAGACTCCATGAATAGGGTGGCCACATCGGTGGCTTCCATCACGGCGCGGCGGTTGTCGGCCAGTCCCGTCGAGACCGTCCGGCATGACTTAACCGGGTGGTAGACGACACCGTCGATGCCGTACGGCTCGATCATGTCGATAAGGTTCTTGTCGGAGAAGAACATCGAATCCATCGAGTCCCGAACAGTGACCAGGAGCCCCTCCGCCAGGCTCTCGAGCGGATGGTCGAGGTCGTACTCGTAACCCAGGTTTGCTCCTCCGGAGGCGAACCAGAGATAACTGGAGCCGACAAAGGAACCGCCCCACTCGGTGAACATCTCACTGAAACGCCTGAAGATGGGGTAGCACGGAACGCCGACGAACGCGAGGCGGTACTTCTCCTCGAACGGGGTACCGATGCCGTTGGCTGCCTTGTACTCCATCTCCTCCACCAGGTCGGTGAAGTACTTTGCGCCCTCGGGCCGTCCGCGGTAGCCGTTCATCATGCCCAGGAATACGGTGCCGTCGGTCACCGCGTTGTAGACCGCCGGCGAGCTCTTGTTAAGCTCCAGGAGGCGCTTCCACTTGCGGCTCATGGTGTTCGTGTAGGACATGGCCTGGCGCAGCTTGTCGATGTCGAAGCGTTTGCCGGTGACCTGTTCGCACAGCTGGATCACCTCATTGATCTGGCCAGCGACATAGTTGCGGTCGTTCTCGAAGTCGACCTGCCCCGGCCAGGTCAGCCGGCCCGCCGCGCGGGTCCCGGGGACGTCGAGGGTGAAAGTCGGGATGTGGTACATCCGCTCCCAGATCTCGGCCCACTTGATGTAGGTGTTGCAGGCGTTGGTGTAGACGGACAGCGACGGGGGCGGAATCTTCCCCATGGGATGGTCACCCCCGCGCAGCTGCAGCCCGACGTCGGCCTTGACATACCCGCAGACGTCAGCGGAAAAGCCGTAGTCCTCGGCCGTGGCGATGTAGTCGTCGGCGACGTGACGCACGGCCTGCTGGAGCCCGTTGACCTCGGGGAAGATCGTATGGATGTCGAAGCTACGCATGATCTCGGCGAGGCTACCCATGACGAACACGTAGGCGGAGTGCTCCTTGCGTTCGGGGGCAGTGGTGAGCTCCTGATACCACTCTCGGAAGAGTCGGTTGCCCTCCTTGTTTCCGCGGCCGATGATCGAGGCAGCTCTTTTTTCGGCCGGTGCATCGTGGACTAGCTGTGAAGTACTGGACATGGTGGTCTCCAATCACGCAAAGAGCAGGTTCTCGATGAAGGTCTCGAGCTGGATCTGAAGGCTGTCGAAGTTCGTCATCCGCTCTTCGAACTCACTGACGAAATAGGGGATCGACTCATCGTCGAGAGCCTTGGTGTAGGCCACCACCTCGTCCAGACCCGGCTCGCACATCTTGGCTGCGGTGATGATCGCGGCTCCGGCATTGGCGGCCTTGATCTGCTCCAGGAGCATCTGCTCCTTTGGCTTGCGCAGGTCGTGCTGGACGGGACTGTAGGAGGAGCTCTCCAGGTAGGCCTCGGCCATGTCGCCAAGCGGATCCTCACCGACAGGGATGTCCTGCGTGATCCACCGCAGCCCGATCAGGAGGTCGTCGTCCACGACGTAGGAGAACTGCGCGATAGTGTGTAACAGGTCCAGCGGCGGCTGTTCGCAGAAACCACCCGCGAAGACAAGACGCATCCGGTCCTGCGGCGTCGCGGAACCCTTGCGTATCTGGGGAATCGCCCACGCCAGCAACTGGTTGTGCTCCTCACGTGGGATCATCCCGCCGACGGCGACCAGGCAGTAGGCCTTGTCCACGGACAGCAGCCAGGGTGTGTCGCGCTTGATCTCGTACAGCTCTCGCAGCAGGCGCCGGTTTTCGTTGAACACGCCCAGGGAGGCCCGGAGCTGCTCGGTGGTGATCGAACGGCCGGCAATGGCCTCCACCTCCCGGGTCAGCCGGGCGTACTCGCCCCGCAGATACGTCGAGGCGTGGGCCGAGTTCGCGTTCTGCGGCAGGTAAAGGATCTCGCAGGGGTAGTCGAAGTTCCTGCCAAAGACCGCGGCAAGGTTACGGGCTGAGTCACAGATGGGGTGCGAGACGAACATGTCCAGGGTGACCCGGCCGCTCAACGCGAGCTCGAGCGACGTCTTCAGGATCGAACAGAGGTAGGAGCCGAAGTGGGACTCCCCCTGGCGAGCCTCGACCGGAGCTCCGCGCACCTTGAATGGCAGCATGCCTGCGGCATGCACGATCTCCTCAGGGAAGTAGACCTGGAAGTGGCCGACGACCTTCCCGCCGGCGTCACGCCACGCCTTGACGGTGGGGAAGTCCGGGTCCTCAACCAGATCCCGGCACATCCCGATCGCCTCGTCAACGGACATGGACTCGTAAGCATCAAGAACACGCGGCATCGTCACCGTCCTCACCCTTTCGCCGTCTCGTCGCCGGAGGCGACTGCGAACTCTGACAGGTCCTCTTCCAGTGCCTTCCCGCACTGACCGCAGTAGGCGAACTGGGAGGGGATGAAGCGCGCCCCGCACTCGGGGCAGCTCTTCGCATAAGACCCCCAGGGGAACTCCGACGAGCCGTCAGGGGATGCTGCGGCCTCACGCAGCATCTTGATGCCCGGCTTGCGCTTCTCGACGAAGGCGTTCATGCCCTCGATCGGCTCAAAGCTCGAGTAGTGGATGGAAAGCCAGTCGCGGGCGTGACCAACGGTCTGGTGCCAGGACAGGTCCTTCCAGAAGTTCACCTGCTGCTTGGTGTAGCGCGTGCACTCGGGGAACTGCTCGACCAGGTCCTTGACTATGGAGTCGACGGCCTCGTCGAGCTTGGAGAGGTCGATCGAGTAGCCGTCCTGTCCCTTCTTGGCCTTGGCGATCTGCTCGGGCGTGGCGTGGACGATGAACTCCCCGTCCAGCACGACCGAGGGGACGACCTCGTTGACCAGACCCCACTCGAGGGCCTGGTAGGCCAAGACGGGCCGGTTCAGCATGAGCATCCACCGGGCACGCCGGTCGCCGACAAAGATCGGCAGCCACTGAGTCGCGCCTCCCGCGGCCACGCTGCCGACTTTCGTGCCGACCTGACCGACATAGGCGTGCTCAGCGATCACCGACAGGTCACAGGCGAGGTGGCTCTCGTTGCCACCCCCGACCGCCATGCCATTCAACCGGCCGATCACCGGCTTTCCGCAGTTGAGGATGCTCTCGATGTACGCGCTGAACAGCCCCATGTACTTCCAGTAGTCGTGGGGCGACTTGGTGTACACGCGCTCGTACTCCTTGACGTCCCCTCCGGTGCAGAACGCCGACTGACCGCTTCCGGTAAAGACGATGACTGCGACCTCGTCGTCAAAGGACGCCTCTCGGAAGGCCGCAGCCAGCTCGATCAGCGTCCGCGTGCTGTAAGCGTTGTACGCCTCAGGACGGTCGATCGTGATCCGGGCCACCCAGTCGGCCTTGGCGTAGCGGACCTGCGTGTACTCGACCGCCGGAAGTTGTTCAAAGGTCATCAGCGGGGCTCCTTGTAGTTCGCGCGGTACCGGAGAAATACTACATACTTTTGGCTTCTCGTGTCTAAACTGTAGTTAATCACTGCAGTTACGCCGCGTCAAGCATCTGTCGTATAAAATCTTCCGACAGCTTAGGGCTGGGGCCGGCCAGCGGAGGGCCACGAGACCCCACCGGTCACACCCGCCGGGCCGAGGAGGTGCGATGCGATGCCCGAGTGACTCACCCGTTGTCGGGAGCTCTCCCGGCGCCTTCTGGGACGTGATATGAACAGCCGCCCATGGCCGGTGGTCGACCAGGCATGGGCGGGCTGTTCGGGTTCACCGGCCCTACGAATCCGAGGAAGGCACTGATCTGGGATCGACCGGCCTGTCAAAGACTCCGAGGAGGAAGCGAAGTCGGTGCCCTCAGAGGCCCCAACTCAGACTTTCGGGCTAGACCATGCTCAGACCACCGTTGACGCTGAGCGTCTGTCCGGTGATGTAGTCAGCATCCGAGGAGGCCAGGAAGAGCACGGCCCGGGCGACCTCCGCGGGCGTGCCTACCCGGCCGAGCGGAATCGAGCGGATGATCGCTGCCATCAGCTTCTCGTTGCCATCGCTGACGTCCGCGAGCATCGGGGTGTCGGTTAGCCCCGGCGCCACGCAGTTGACGTTGATCCCCTGCCGAGCCGTCTCCCGGGCAAGCGCCTTGGAGAACGCGATCGCCGCGCCCTTGGCCCCGGAGTAGACGGCCTCACCGCTGGATCCCACGCGGCCGGCATCGGACGCGAGCAGGACGATCTTCCCGGACCCGGCTTCGATCATGTGGGGCACGACGGCGTGCGTGCAGGCCAGATGCCCGCGGTAGTTAATGGCGATGACCCGGTCCCAGAGTCCCTCGTCGGTGTCGACGAAGGGCATCACTTTGTCCCAGCCAGCGTTGGAGACCAGGATGTCGATCTGGCCGAACTCCTGCATGGTCGCTGCCACCATCGCGCGGACCAGGTCAGCATCGGCAACGTCCACCTGGATGGGCACGGCGGTCCCGCCCGTGGCGCTGATCTCCTTTGCCACCAGCTGGGCGCGCTCGAGCGAGAGATCACCGAGCACGACCTTCGCTCCGTCGAGGGCCAGTCCAAGGGCGACTTCGCGGCCGATCCCGCTCCCGGCCCCGGTAACGATCGCCGTCTTCTGGTCGAACTTGCCGATAAGTGTCATTTCTAAGGTCCTTTCAAGAGGCCGTCGGTGTCGAGGTCGCGCACGATGGACAGCTGGCGAGAAGTCGGCGCCGCAGTGACCGGAAACGAGTCTGGGATCAGGAGGTCGAAACCTGTGGCCTCGCGCACCTGGTCGATCTCGACGCCGGGATGGACTGAGACCAGGCGCATCCGCAGGCTTTCCGGATCGAAGCCCATCGTGCACAGGGGCGTGACGACCAGCGCAGGCCCACCCCCCGAGAGCCCAGCCGAGGCCCAATCGGCCGGCCCGCCGAGGAACCCGGGCCCGCTCAAGAAGTCGACCTTCTCCACGAAGGTCCGCCGGTTGTGCGACTGGGTGTAGATGAGCACCCTTCCGACCCGGGACAGGAAAGGCAGGCCGACAGTGCCGGGCCCGCGCAGGCTCGGGTGGGAGTACTCCCCCACTGCCACGAGGTTGCAGTTGCCGTACGCGTCGATCTGCAGTCCTCCGGCGAAGAACACCGTGAGCACGTCACCGCGACCCTCAAGGAGCACGACATCACTGAGGGGAATCGCCGTGTCCGCCCTCAGCAGGTCGAAGTCGCAGCAGGATGACACCACCGGACCGAGGCGGGGGTTGACCGAGCAGGTGCCGCCCGCGATGTACCAGAGGTCAGGCGCGTGCGTGAGCTGAGCGAGTCGACAGGCTACCTGCGGCAGGGCGCTGGCGGTCCCCATCACCGCGACGTCGTCGTCGCGCAGATGCGCGGCTAGCTCGATTGCCATCAACTCACTGCGAGACCAGGAAAGCTCTTCTGTCTGCGAGCCAACCGTGACAGCCATCTCAGCTCCTCTGCCCGGTTCGGGCGTCGGACTTCAGCCCGTCGCCATAGCGCAGCTCGCTCAGGCGTGCAGATGCCTTCTCGAGGTACTCATCTTCGGTAACTCCGGTCACCTGCTGCCCGAGGTACTCCATAATTCCCTCGGCGTTGCCCGCCATGCTCAGATAGAGCTTGATCTGCTCCTCATCGAAGTCGTAGGCGCCATGCGAGGCGGTGGGATAGCAGCCTCCAGGGACCTCAACCACCGCCTGGACGAGGAAGCCGGGGATCGTCGTGCCCACGGGGTGTGCGGCGATCTCCTGGGTGGAGACCACCTGCTCGACCTGGAGCACAACGGTCTTGGCCGCCTGGACCATCAAGCGGTCGACAAAGTGCGCTCCGCCCACCACTGCATTGCCGCGCTCATCGGCCTGGTAGGCATGAATGAGCGCTACGTCGGGGCGAAGTGGTGCGCCCACCAGCACCGGGCCCCCAGTGAAGGGATCGGTGGTCATCGCGTAGCTCTCCTGGTTCACCTTCGGGACGTCCGAGGCCTCCAGGCCTGCCGGTAGCGCGATGAACGGCAGACCGCCCGCTCCCGCGTACAGGCCATGAGTGATGTAGGCCTCGTCGCACTCGAGAATCCGGATCGTCCCCGACTCAGCAGCCCGCCTGAAACATGGAGCCAGACCAAGATGCTCGAAGCCGACATACGAGGTCGCTATCTCCTGCACGAGCCCTGCTCCCACCAGGAGATCAGCGTTCAGAGCACCGCAGGGACTGGTCAGCAAGCGCCGAATCGTCCGCTGCTGGCGGATGACCTCTCTCACCAGAGCCATCGGGTTGTTGTGCAGGTGCATCCCGCCGACAGAAAGCAGCCCCACGCCATCGGGCACATAACGCTCGACAGCCTCCGGTAGGGAGAGACATTTGCTCATCGTTACCTCAATCTGTCCATGACGGGGTTCACTTCGTGCCTGGCAAGGCGACGACCAGCAGATGCCCAGGTCCTGGACCGTGCCAGCGCTACCGTGCCTGCGAGCGGCGCGGGTATCTCTTCGAACTGCTAATTACCTACAAAAGTCTGCAACAACGAGCACAAAATGTAGCCTATCATGTCAGGTCAGAGCCGACACAAGGTCGACCAGGCCACCAACCTGAGGGAGCCCGGCGCTGGCGATCTACGCCCACGCCGGCTCCTGGCAGCCTTTCGGGCGCGCAGCCCCTGGCGGCTCGATCAGTGTCACCGGGCGCGCTGATCGCCCCGACGGGTGGGAGATGTACCTGGCTCCCAAACCTTGCGAGGCAGGCCTGGCCCGGGCCGTCGCGGCAGGCGAATTCCCGGAGGCCGGCTTGGTGGCCTCGCCTTAGGATGGGCCCAGCCTGTTCGCCCGAAGCTGGGAGCATTGAGACTGTGGACACGAACATCGACGTGGGGCCCTTCGCCAAGAGCCTCGGCCTGGTGCTAGACACGGCCAACGGCGACGAGGTGACCGCCCGATGGACGGTCCTGCCGGAGATGCACCAGCCGCATGGCATCCTGCACGGCGGCGTTCACTGCACGGTGGTCGAGACCCTCGCCAGCCTGGGCGCGGCGCTGTGGCTCGGTGAGGCCGGCACGGTGGTCGGCGTCTCGAACACCACCGACTTCTACCGGGCCTGCTCCGGCGGCAGCCTCATCTCCAGCGCGCGACCACTGCACCGGGGAAGGTCTCAGCAGGTCTGGCTTGTGGAGACCGTCGACGACCAGGACCGCGCGGTGGCCCGGGGTCAGGTCCGTCTCCAGAACCTCAGGGCGTAGCCAAGCCCGTGAAGAACGCGGCTCAGGGACGGCCCAGCAGCATGGCCACACCCTGCCCCACGCCCACGCACAGCGTGGCGATGGCGTAGTCGAGCCCCTCGTCGGCCAGAGTCTGCGCGGCGGTGAGCGCCAGGCGCGCCCCACTCATCCCGAGCGGGTGACCAAGGGCGATGGCGCCTCCGTGCGGGTTGACGTGCGCCGCGTCATCGGCCAGACCCAGGGCGCGCAGGACGGCAAGGGACTGGGAGGCGAACGCCTCGTTGAGCTCGATCGTGCCCACGTCGCTCAGCTGCACACCCGTGCGCTCGAGCAACCGGTTCACGGCCGGAACCGGGCCGATGCCCATGACCCGGGGCTGCACGCCGGCGCTGGCCGTGGAGATGATCCGCGCCATGGGCTGAAGACCGTAGCGCTGGACGGCGTCGGCTGAGGCAATCAGCAGCGCCGCCGCACCGTCGTTGACACCGGAGGAGTTGCCCGCGGTGATCGACCCACCAGGGAACAGCGGCGGCAGGGCGGCCAGGGCCTGTGCCGAGGTCTGCCGAGGGTGCTCGTCGCGCGTCACGAGCACCGGCTCGCCCTTCTTCTGCGGCACCGGCACCGCCACGATCTCGCGCGCCAGACGCCCGCCGGCCTGTGCCTTGGCCACTCTGTCCTGAGAGCGCAGCGCGAAGGCGTCCTGGTCCTGACGACTGATGTGGTACTCATCGGCGACGTTCTGGGCGGTCTGGGCCATGGCGTCGGTGCCGTAACGCTGGTGCATCGCGGGGTTGACGAAGCGCCACCCGATGGTGGTGTCGTAGATCTGCGCTGAGCGCCCATAGGGTGTCTGCGCCTTGGGTTGCACGAACGGCGCCCGGCTCATGCTCTCGACGCCTCCGGCGATCACCAGGTCGGCGTCACCGGCGATGATCGTGCGGGCCGCCAGGCCCACCGCATCCAGGCCGGAGGCACACAGGCGGTTGACCGTGATCCCCGAGACCTCCACCGGCAGTCCCGCCAGCAGCGCCGACATCCGGGCCACGTTGCGGTTGTCCTCGCCGGCCTGGTTGGCACAGCCGAGCACGACGTCGTCGACCCTGGCCCAGTCAACCTCGCGCTGGCGTCCGGTCAGCTCGCGCAAGACGTGTGCGGCCAGGTCGTCGGCTCTGACGGGCGCCAGCGCACCGCCGTAGCGACCGATCGGGGTGCGCACCCCGCAGACGAGATATGCCCGGCGAGCCTGGCTCATGGCCAGATACCCGTGATCGCGGCCCGGCTCCCATGGAGCAGGACCCGGCTGGGGGCGGCGGGCGCCGGGGTCGCGCACTGCTGGTTGCCCAGCGCGCGGGCCGGCCGTTCCCGAACGTCGTTCTCACTCATCGGGGGTCCCTTCCTGGTCGATCCGGCGCAGGCCGCGGCGGTAGCGCCTGGCGTTGTCGGCATACAGGCGCACGGCCCAGCCCATCCACTGCGCCTGCGCCTGGGGGTCGATGGGCTTGGCACGTGCAGGGATGCCGAGCGCCATGTGGTTGGCCGCTAGCTCGAAGCCCTGGGGCACCAGTGCCTTGGCGCCCACGACGGAGCCGGCCCGCAGAACGGCACGGTTCAGCACGACGGACCCCGAGCCAACCAGGCACCACTTCTCGACGGTGCAGCCCTCCAGGTGGGCGTTGTGACCGACCACGCAGTCGTCCCCGATCACGGTGGGCCAGTCCTCGGTGGTGTGCAGGACGGTGCCATCCTGGATCGACGTGCGCTGCCCGATGACGATCTGCCCAAAGTCCGCCCGAAGCACCGCACCGGGCCACACGGATGACTGAGCACCGATCCGGACGTCACCGATGACGACCGCGTCCGGATGGACGTAAGCGTCGGGGTGGACCTGCGGCCCCAGCGAGCCGAGGGCATAGATCGGCATTCCTCAGACCTCCGTGTGCCGGCTCGGGGGGCCGTCGACATCGCCGCCCAGCGGCGGCAGAGAGGCATACACGCGCATCGCGTTGCCGCCCAGAACGCCAGCCGCGACATCACCATCGCCGGCCAGCAGGTCGGCCACCGCGCTGGCATTGCGCGCGGTCCCGGGCACGCCGGGCCAGTCGGTTCCGAAGATCCACTTGCGGGCGAGTCGGCCCAGGTCGAACGCGGCGTAGTACTCCGGCAGCCGCCTGGGCGGCAGGCCGGACAACTCGATCCACACACTGTCATGGGACAGCGCCAGGCAGGCCGCCGCGTCATACCACCGGCCGCGGCCGCCGTGGGCCAGCACGATGGTCAGGCCCGGGAAGTCCGCGATGACCGGCAGGAGGATCTGCGGGTCGGCGTACTCGTTGACCGAACCAGGAAAGGAGCTCGTCCCGCAGTGGACCACCAACGGCACCTGCCGCTCCTGCAGGAGATGGTAGGCCGGATACAGGGCCCCCTCGTCGCAGCGGAACCCGCCGTGCACAGGGTGCAGCTTCAGGGCGGCGGCACCGAGGTCGAGCTGACGCTCCAGTTCGGCGATCGGCAGGGGCAGGTGCGGGTTGAAGCCCGCCACCGGCCGGAACCTGGCCGGATTGTGCTCGACGATGGGCAGCAGGTCGTCGAAGGCCTGTATCCCGGTCACGTTCGGGCTGTACTCGCAGATGAGCAGGGCGAGGTCGACACCTTGGCCGGCGAAGAGCTCGTCGAGGCGCTCGGGACTGGGCAGGCCGTCCGCGTCCCAGACGTCCTCCAGGATGCCGTCCGGCCCGAAGTCGCGGGCCCATTGCAGCCACGCGGGGCTCAGCGTGGTCAGCACCGGCACGTGGACGTGCGCGTCGACCAGAGGCATTCCGTCCAGCACGGTGGCCCCTAGCGCTCGGCCGGCATCGGGCAGACCAGCGCGACAGGAGCGCACTGGTAGGAGCCACGCGGTGCTCCGGTCGCAGCCTCACGGCCCGTCAGCGCCTCGGTGAGGAACTTGGCGTTGACCTCGACGAGCCCACTATGCCCTGGCGCGGCCCGGCGTTGCGCCGCGGTGACCTCGACGGGGTGCACCGGCTCGTAGGCACCGCGCTCGAAGTCCTGCCTGGCTCTGATGTGCTGGGTAATCTCGCCTTCGTCGATGAAGTCCACCGGGCACTCTTGGGTGCTCGACCCGTCCATGGCCTGCAGGCACGGTGCGGCGATAACGTAGCCCATGATGAGCCTCCTGCCTCGGCGAAGTGGGACTGTCATGTCGTGGGTCCGATCAGGGGGCACTGGCACCGAGACCGGGTTGCCCGTGCAGCGTCCCGGCAACAGCCGTGAGGGGTCCAAGCGCACTGCGGCGTTGTTGACCTCGCTGGCCACCTCACCGAACCCTACGACGATCTGGGCGACCTTGCCGTCGCGGTCGGTGATGGCAGGTCAATGTCGACCGAGCTCACCGGGCGAGCCCCTGGCCTGTTGCGGGCGAGGCGCGCTCGAACCTGCGGTTGACGTTGTCGGCGACCAGCTCGCGTACCTTGAAGCGCTGCAGCTTGCCCGTGGCCGTCCTGGGCAGCTCACCGACGAAGACG
>Ga0209890_10000183_pt1 | contig 29161 bp, 28 predicted proteins | sample OrgsoiDNA2013049_FD_185799 | JGI IMG/M metagenome (GOLD analysis project Ga0209890, IMG submission 185799) | Permafrost soil microbial communities from the Arctic, to analyse light accelerated degradation of dissolved organic matter (DOM) -... | ecosystem: Environmental > Terrestrial > Soil >... | reverse complement strand
CGGTGTCGGTGGAGTAGCGGCTTTCGCCATCGGCGCAGCCCCGCCAGCCTGTCCTAAAGAGAAGGTAAGGATTGCCAATGTTGCCATTGGCCAGCCCAGTTTATTTTTCATTCCCTGTTCCTCCCGCAGCGCTGTTCACAACGCAGAGCTGCGCCATGAAGATGCAAGCGGTGTTTCGCGTTTCGCGTGTCGCCGATGCCCCGTGATACCCTTCGAGGCCGACGACGCCGCCCTGACCCGAAACGCAGAGCCGTTTGCGTGGATTTGTTCCGTTTGCGTGGATCTAGTTAAGAACTAGTTAAGAACTAGTTAAGAACTAGTAAAGATTTCGTCAGGGCTTGGAGATGTTGACATGCCTAAATGCTGATGGATTGAAAATGTGAGCCAGTTCACACGAGGTCTCGCCTAGCTCGCCCCGTTGGCCTCATTTCCCGAGAAATGAGGCTGCCTGTCCCCCAATTACTTAGGATTGCCTTACCTTAATTACTTAGGATTGCCTACGCTTGCTTTTCTTCAACATTCCTCGGCTATCCCGCGCCCAAGGTCAAGTGCTTGCATGTCACTGGTATCGCTGGGCTCGGTGGCTGCGGGAAGGCGGAGACCCGCCCGACTTTGGGGTTGGAGTCGTAGCCGTTAGTGAAATGGGTCTCTGAGCCGCAGGCTCGAACACGAACGGCAACTGGCCCCTGTGGTCACGGCCTTGAGCCGAACATCGGCGGGCATCGCGCTCTGCCACTCGACCCCCGACAGGGTCGTCCCTTAAGGCTTGGCCTCGATGACCCCGACAGCCTTCTGGTCGACGTGCAGCAGGTAGTCAGCGCGGCCCGTGACTCTTGGCCATGATGACCTCACGAACCGCCACGCCTCGGCCGGCAAAGAGGTTGAGGGCCTTGCGGTCCTGGACCGCCGAGCAGCCATCCGTCAGCTGACGCTCGATCTGAACACGAGCACCCAGGCGTTCTTTACGTCCCACCATGTGTTCGGCGTCCGGGCGACGTGAGCGTCCACGCGGAGGTAGAGGTGCGCTGCACCCGGCAAGGTAACGATGGCGGCGTGGGCATCATCTACCGCGTTCTCCCGTCTCCCCGGGGAGCTGACCTCCTGCTGTACTTTGCTGCTGTACTGGCTGCAAGAGAGACCCCCACCAATTCTGATGGGGGCCTCTGGCCTGCGGAAACACTGGTCGGGGTGACAGGATTTGAACCTGCGGCCTCTTCGTCCCGAACCACCAGCGAGGCTGTCGCCAACGGGCGTTGAGCACGCGAGAGCAGCATCGAGCGACTCTGAGTATCGCCCAAGAGTGGCCCCGCTGCTGTACTTTGCTGCTGTACTCGCGGGCGGCCGACTTGCGCCCAGAGTGTCCTGGTCAGGGCCGTTCAGTCGCGGGCGTCAGGCCGGTCTGCTCGGGCGTGGCCGCCCAGCTGGCCAGCAGGGTCAGCGCGTCGTCACTGGAGCTACCGGGCTCAGCGGTGTGCACGAGCGTCGTCAGCCCGGTGTCGGCGGTCAGCTGGCGATCTGTATATGCGGTCTGCCTACGGGACGGAGAACCCGTGGTTCGTGCGTGCCAAGGCAAGTCGGGCTGGCGAGATCCGGGCCGGCGGGGTCGAACGTGATGTGACCTCCGAGGACGTGATGCCTGCTGCCCACGCCGCGATCTACGCGGCTTACCATGCCAAGTACGACCGCTACGGGCCTGGCATCGTGGGCAGTCACGCGGCACAGGGCAGCCTCCGCCCAGTGCCATCCGATTGAGCGGGACCGGCTGGGGCCCCTTCGCCACCACTACGAGCGTGCGCGCCGCCAAAGGGCAGTGAGCACGTAAGTGAGGCAGCGCGGGGCTTCATGGAGCGCTGAAGAGTGGCCCCGCTGACTGTTGTCCGGGGTCAGTTTCAACCCAAAGTGGGCCAAAGGATTGCGGGCACCTCTGACGCCTGCATACTACTGTGCCGCTGCACTCAGCTACGGCATTCGTAATGTATGCCGTAACGCAACTGACGCAGAGCGGTGGGCTCCCATCATGACGGCAGTTCGCCGAGTCATCTCGGGTGTTGCGGCGAAGCGTCACCAGCGATCCGTGAAGGTGGACGCGAAGCCGTATCAACCTCAGTCTCCACATCATTGACTTTCCCTCCGTTGACATCCAGTTCGTGGCGCCGGGACCCCGAGAGACGTGCTCTGGCACCTGACTGCATTCCCGTGGTTCCGCCGGTTTGTCGCGGCGCTCACCCCGGCGCCTGCGTGAGGTGCCAGGCGCACCGACTCGATGACGGAGATCCAGGCGGTAGCTCCGAGCAGCAAGAACGCGACGTTGAAGGCGCTGGTGGCCGTGACGGACAGCCCAAGGGCGGTAGTCACCGGAAGGCCCAGGCGTAGTGCGAGGGCGCCGATCGCGACTCCGAACCCGGTGGTGAGCTGCTGGATGGTGGCCGACAGGGTGTTCGCGTCGGACATCTGCTCGGTTTCCACGTCGGCGAAGGCGATCGCGTTGTACGCGGTGAAACCGACCGACCGGAGCACACCGCTGAGGAATAGAACCGCAGCGACGACGGCGAGCGGGGTGCGGGCTGTGAGGAGGCCGCACGCGGCGACGACTACTCCTGCTGCGATCCCGGTCACCAGCAACACGGTGCGAAAGCCGAAGCGCCGCAGGATCGGCGTGGTCAGAGGCTTGATGGCGAGGTTGCCCACGAAGACGGCCATGACGAGCAGGCCGGCCTTCAGCGCCGTCCAGCCGAAGGCGTCCTGGAACATCAGGGGCAGCAAGAACGGGACGGCGCTTACAGCGACCCGGAAGAACGAGCCGCCGTAAACGCTGATCCGGAGCGTCGGAACTCGAAGGATGGTGAGGTTGACCAGTGGTTCCGGGCGCCGCGAGAAGTGGCGGACCGCCAGTGTGAGCAGCAGGCCGCCGGCAACGAGACCCGCGCCGACGGTATGCCACTTGGTCTCGGCTGTGCTGATCAGCTCCACTGAGTAGAGGGACACGGCAAGTCCGCCGCCCAGCAATGCGAATCCCTGCCAGTCCAGCGTGCGCCGTGCCTCCAGCTTGGTGTTCGGGACCAGGCGCCGGGTGAGCAGCAGGGCGATGAGCCCGAGCGGCACGTTGAGCAGGAAGATCCACCGCCACCAGGCAATGGTGAAGACCACTATCGCGGAAGCAAGTACCGTCCGGCTGCCGAATCGGTCGGCGACCCATCCGCTGCCGAACTGTGACGTGATGCAAGAGAAGCACCGGCGGGTGAGCGCGTCGAGGGTTTCTGGGAATCGTTATACTATCTAGTTAATTAATTACGTGTCAGGCACGGCGTGGACTCATTGGTCAGAGGGTGCGACCCGTCGCGGCCACACCCTGGCCGCCGGAATCGGTTTGGCCATCTGGCTGGGCGAGGGGTACGGCTGGTACGGCCCAGGGTGGGTGGCGATACGGCACCTGGCACAACCCGACGAGAGGATGTCGCCTATCGCTTAGCGCGCCCTGCTGGGTCGTCCTGAAGCCAGGTTTGGAACATTTCGGCGATGAACATGCGATGCCGTCGTCGGGCGGTCGGTGACGTCATGTCGTAGCCGAAGATCACCTTGACCGTGGCCTGGTTGGAAACGCGGTAGAAGGACAAGGCGCTCATCATGGTGTGCACCTCGATCGCCTTCACCCTGCGGTGGAAGACGCCTTCCCGGTAGCCGCGGTTCAGGATGCTCTGGATTAGGCCGAGGACGGGGTTGTTTAGTCCGCTTAGCTCTTTTGAGTCCTGCAGGTGCTCGGCGTCATGAACGTTCTCGTCGGCAATGAGCCTGACGAACTGGGGGTGTGTGTCGTGATAGTCGAAGGTCAGCTCGGCCAGCGTCCGGATGGCCTCAACGGGCGACAGGTGCTTCAGGTCATGCTGCTGTTCGACTGCGCGTATGTCGCCGTAGGCCTGCTCCAGCACGGCAACATACAGCTGCTCCTTGCCGCCGAAGTAGTAGTAGAGCATCCGTTTCGTGGTCCGGGTTAGTGCCGTTATGTTGTCGACTCGGGCCCCGGAGTAGCCGACCCGGGCGAACTCCGTGGTCGCCACTTGCAGGATCTCGGCACGAGTGCGCTCAGGGTCACGCTGTCGCTCTGTTGAGCGATGCTTGGCCTCTGTTGAGCGCTGCTCGGCACTGTGGACGTCTGACTTTGCCATATCCAATATCCATCCGGCCGGTGGTCGCTTGGCTGGCGCAAAAGGGAACGCCAGCGGTTGCCCGACATGAGCCAGTCAAGCCAGTGTCGCAATGAACCGTACCGAACGCTAGTACTGAACGTACTAGTTCGCAACGAGGACATGACAGGCGGGGTGGGGAACCTTGGTCTATGCTCTGGCTATCTCTGTATTGAACGGACTAGTACGAACAATAGGAGGTTTCGTATGGGCCTTCCGACGACCGTGATGCGCGGCCCCAGCCTCATCCCAGCTCGCGAGCAGGGGGCAGAGACGCACGGTAGTGACCCTTTGTCCGACGAGGAGACGTTCGATGACGCAACCCGCGAGCCACGCTCATTGCTGGTAGGCCTTGTCGGCGCTGGCATCTCAGCGTCATTGACCCCGGCCATGCACGAGCAGGAAGGCCGTCACCAAGGACTGTCCCTCGCCTATCGTCGCATCGACCTTGAGAGCCTGGCACTGGGTACGGGTAGCCTCACGGATCTCCTGCAGTGGGCGATCCGGCTGGGCTACGACGGCCTGAATGTCACCCATCCGGCGAAACAGGCGATCATGCCCTTCCTCGAAGATCTCACCGACGACGCCCGGGCTCTCGGGGCCGTCAACACCGTCGTGATCAGAGACGGCCGCACGACGGGGCACAACACAGATTGGTGCGGTTTCGTACGTGGTCTGGACCGACAACTACCCGACGCGCCCATTGACAGGCTCGTGCTTGTTGGTGCTGGCGGCGCAGGTGCCGCCGTCGCCTTCGGCCTGCTCAAGAAGGGGGCAGGTCACCTTGACGTGTTCGACATAGACCAGAAGAAGGCGAGCGAGCTCGTTGAGCGGCTGACTACGGCCTTTGGCCCAGGACGGCTCTCAGTAGAGAGCGACCTTGCCGCCGCCGTGTCCAAGGCTGACGGTCTCGTCCATGCCACGCCAACGGGTATGGCTGCTCATCCGGGTCTGGCGTTTCCAGAAGAGCTGATCTAGTCGTCATTGTGGTTCGCCGACGTGGTCTACTTCCCCCTGGTGTCCGAGCTGGTCTCGCTCGCGAAGAGCCGCGGTTGTGTCGTAGCCCAAGGTGGCGGCATGGCTGTTTTCCAGGCGGTCGAAGCCTTCGAGCTCTTCTCCGGTGTCGCTCCAGACGCGGAACGAATGATGCGCCACTTCACATCCTTGGTTGCGTGCGAGCACGGCTGAGTCGCGCCATGTAGGAAGGCACCTATGAAACTTGGATACGCCGCACCCCTTGAGGCCGCGGAGACCCTGGCACGGATTGGGTATGACTACATCGAGGTGCCCCTGGTCCGATTTGACCTGACGACCGCAACCGGCACGCGTACAGCCATAGCCCAGGTGAACGCGGCCCCGCTCCCGTGCCTCGTGCTTCAGTCCTTCCTCCCCCCCACGCTTCCATGGTGGGACCACGGGTCGACGAGAGGGCGGTGAGGACCTGGTTCGGGCATGCCGCCGAGCTGGCCGAAGCGGTCGGCGCGACTGCAGCGGTCTTTGGTGCCGCCTGGGCGCGCAACGTTCCGGAGGGCTGGTCGCGTGATACGGCCCACGACCAGCTCGTCACGGCGTTCACGTGGACCGCGGAGGCTTTTGTGGGATCCGGCTGCGTGGTGGGGATCGAGCCTCAGAACGTCAAGGAAGCCAACATCGTGCGTTTCCTAGACGAGGCGGTCGGCTACGCGCAGGAGGTGGGTCGGCCGGGGGAGGTCAAGGTCGCCCTCGACTTCTACCACCTCGACGAGGAGGGCACGTCCCTGGCGGACATCAGCCGTTACGGCGAGTGGATCTGCACCGTACAGACGGCGGATACCGGGCGCAGACACCCGGGCACGGGGCAATACGACTATGCGACATTTTCCGCCGAGCTGGCCAAGGCCGGCTATAACGACACCGTCTCGGTCGAAATCATGCACGAGATCTCGGAGTCAGAAATGCGAGACGCGTTGACGTTCGTGCGCGGATACTGGCCAGCTGAGAGTGGGCAGGCGCGGCCGCCCGCCGATGTCGGCGCGAGCTAGCCCAGGCACTACTGGCCTAGATATCGAGGAGCGCTGACAACGGTCATGACGCGAGGCGGACGGGCGCAACGCTGCTGGATCTGATAGTCCACCTGCGGGTGGTCATTGGGATCCGACGTCACGCAGACGTGTCGATGACGTTGGAGATCTATGCGAACGCTTGTGCCGATGGCGACAAGCGAAGCGCGCCGCAGGCTTAGGGGAGCCCTTTCGATTCGCAGGTCAATTCTCGTCTTCGTTGCTGCACTTGCCGTATTTTGCAGCTGTACTGGCAGCAGGGAGGCCCTCACCAACTCTGGTAAGGGCCTCTCAGCTGCAGGAACACAGTCGGGGTGACAGGATTTGAACCTGCGGCCTCTTCGTCCCGAACTTCCCGCAGCCGCAACCATTCTGGTTGCTGAGCACGGGAGGGCGGCAACCAACTCGCCTGGATAGCAGGTTGCGGTGGTGGTGCCCCTTTGACTTCGACCAAGTTGCCACACCTGGGGAGCCACGCTCTCCTTGATCGGTCCTACCTCGATGTTCCAAGCCCGAACGGCCGGACTTATCGGTTCTCTGCAAGTGGCAACACGATGATTCTGGGTGGGATGTGCAGGCCCTGGGCGCAACGGTCACCGTGCCGTCGGCCGGGTGGACGTGATGATCAGAGCGGTGCCCGCGAGGAGCAACGCCAATGCCGGCAGGAGACCCAGCGGTGGGATCTGTCCCAGCAGCAGCGCTGCCAGGATGGCGGCGATCGGCACGGTGAACAGGGTCGCCAGTGAGACCAGTGTCGGGCTCGTTGAGCGCAGCACAAGGTTGAACACCGAATGCCCCAACAGCTGGGCCAGCACGGTCAGGGCGGCGATGCGGATCCAATCCGCGGCCGGGTACCCGCCGAGGGCTTGGCCTGTGGCCAGGCACACGACGAGCAACAGCACCGCGGCCTGGGTGTAACACACGGCGGTGTACGCCGTAGTGCTCAGCAATCGGCGCACCTGGCCGCCTGCCACAATGTAGGCACCGCCGAACAGACCACCGAGAAGTGCGAGCAGGTCGCCGAGGAGCGCCCGGCCTGACAGGGAGAAGTCCACGCCGGTGACGAGAAGCACTCCCGCGAGGGCGAGGGCGGTGCCTGCCCACGCTCGGTAGGGAAGTCGTTCACCGAGCAGCCGACTGAACAGCGCCGCCCATACCGTCTGCGAGCAGACCAGGGCGGCAGCCGAGGCGACGGAGGTGTACCGCAGGCTCGGCACAAAGAAGCCAAAGTGCCCGGCAAGGAGGGTCCCCGCGAGCAGCGCCAGGACCAGGGTTCGCATCGACATCCGACGCATTTCCCTGCGGGCCCGCAGGAGGGCGTAAGGCAAGACGACGAGAGCACCCAGCCCGTTGCGCCAGAAAGCGATCGCCAAGGCCGGCGCTGCCGTGGCGGCAATCAGGGGCGGGGCTGTGGATGCGCACGCCACGCCCATCGCCAGGAGCATCCAGTCTTGGTTCGGCGGCCGACGAACGACCGAACCGGGAGAAGAGACCCCATGTGAGCTGATGGCATTGGGCACGTTTAGGGTCCTTTCCGCCGATGCCACCGCTGCGCCATGGGCGTCAGTCCCTCGAGAGCATCCTTTAGGTCACGAGCTCGCACGATGAGGCCGGCCTCGCATCTCTTGTCCGCGCCCGGCTTTGACGCAGACCGATCCACGCCGCTCCTCCGTGCCTGGATTCGACCGATCTACGCCGACCGAAGGTGACCATAGGCGAGGGTGACGGTTCGTCAATGGTGTCTCGCGAATTCATGTACTGGATAGTACACTGGCTTCCAACGTGGCATCGTCACTCAATTAGGAGCCCAGCAGTGATCTGCACGGGCCGTCCATCTGGCAAGTAGGAGGTTGACCGAATATGGGGGTTCTGAGCTCAGTTAGTTGGAGTGCGCCCGGGTTTGGCTGCGGCGTTCCGGTCCCAGGAACTGTGGAAGTCGCTGTCGTCCCCGTGTCCAATGACGAGGAATCGTGGACTATGCTCTACAACGCGTCGCATCCTGAGCGTGGATTTGGTGTCGCCGTACTGAGGGAGAGCGCGCTGCCGCGGGCGGCGTTTGCCGCATGAAAGCCGCCGTTCTCACCGGTCCCGGACACATCGACCTCGTGGATCGGCAGGAGCCGAGTTGCGGTCCGGGCGAGGTGTTGGTGCGCGTTACAGGCGTGGGCATCTGTGGCAGCGATCTTACGGTGTTCGGCGGTGGCCGTCCCGTGCCGGAAATGCCATGGGTCATGGGACACGAGGGCATCGGGGTGATCAGTGCCATCGGGCCGGAGGTGTCCGATCGCCATGTCGGTCAGCGGGTCGTCATCGAGCCCAACTACCCATGCTTCGACTGCCCGGCCTGCAGTCGGGGGGAGACGTGCGGCTGCCGGAACAAGGTCATGATCGGGATGAATACGCCGGGACTCCTCGCTGAGTTCGTCGTCATCCCGGCTCGATTCGCCTGGCCAACACCCTCCGGTCTCACGGACGGACAGATGGTCTGCCTGGAGCCGCTCGCCGTGGCAACCGCAGCCCTCCGCCGCGCCGGCGGAGTGCGGCCGAGTCAACGGTCCGTTGTCGTTGGTGCTGGATCGACTGGGTTGATCTTCTGCGCGACGCTGCTTGCCAACGGTGTCCGCCCGGATGTGATCGAGCCACACGCCGGGCGCGCCGAGCTCGCCGTTAGCCTCGGCGCTCGGATCTCCCAGGAGGGTGTGGACGGCCCCTATGACCGCGTGTACGAGACCTCCGGCGTCGCATCCGCCGTCGAACAGGCACTCGGGTTGGCCAGGGATGGTGGAACGGTGACCCTGACAGGCCTGGGCACCACACCGGTCACCACCACCTCAGCCGCGATCGTCCGCCACCGGCTGATCATCATCGGCTCGCTCGTTTACGATCATCCACGGGACTTCGCTGCGACCCTCGCGGCGCCGTTGCCGGCCCTCGACCGGATCATAAGGGCTGAGTTTCCGCTGGAGCGGGCGCAGGAGGCCTTCGAGAATGCGCGCGAAGTGCCTGGCAAGTCCTGGATATCGATGGAGCCTGAGGTTCAGGGATGACGATCGAAACGTAGTCGCCACCGACCAGCGGAAGACGTCGGCAAGGGCAGGACCGGAGTTCACGTGCTGGTGGCGCAGCGTGATTGAGTACATCTTCGGTGCTCCCGCCGTATGCCGGTCAGCCGCATGCACGCATCAGGGCCGCTCTCGAGCTTTGTCGAAGGATTGCACGACATGACCTGTTCAGTCTCGGCCACGACCGGCACTCAACCGTGCAGCGCCTGCTCCATTGGCGAACTAGTACGTTAAGTACCATAAATTGGTACGGCTCATGGGACCCTGGGTGACTCTCGAAGGTCGGGGTGCCCGCTGGCATTCGCTCATGCGCCAGCCCAGCGACCACCGGCCGGATGGAAGAATCGACATGGCGAACTCGAAAGTGAAGGCTGTCCAGCAGCTCCCAAGCGAGCGGCAGCGCGACCCCGAGCGTACCCGCGATGAGATCCTGCTGGTGGCGACCGCGGAGTTCGCTCGCGTCGGCTACTCCGGCGCACGAGTCGATAACATAACGGCCCTCACCCGAACCACGAAGCGGATGATCTACTACTACTTTGGCGGCAAGGAGCAGTTGTATGTTGCGGTGCTGGAACAAGCCTACGGCGACATACGTGCAATCGAAAAGCAGCTTGACCTGAAGCACCTATCACCGGTCGAGGCCATGCGGACGCTGGCCGAGCTGACCTTCGACTATCACGACAATCACCCCGAGTTCATCAGGCTCGTGGCCGATGAGAACGTGCACCACGCCGAGCACGTGCTGGACTCGAAACAACTGCGCGGACTGAACAGCCCCGTCCTCGGCCTCATCCAGAACATCCTGAACCGTGGCTACCGCGACGGAGTCTTCCACCGCAAGGTCAAGGCGATCGACGTGCACATCCTGATGAGCGCACTGTGCTTCTATCGCGTTTCCAACCGGGCCACGGTCTAGGCGATCTTCGGCTACGACTTGGCCGCGCCCACAACCCGACGGCGACAGCGTTTGTTCATCGCCGAGATGATTCCAAGCTGGCTTCAGGACGCTCACCCAGGGCGCGCAAGGAAGTAGCCCTGGTACCTGTCCGGTTTGGGCTGTTTCTGGGGCGTGCCATGCCTTGTTGGGGTGCAGATTGACGAGTCGTTGGCCGGCCAAGTTCGTTGCACGCTGAGCCTTGGGACAGATGGGGGTGAACCGACGGTGGCCGCCAGAGCGTGGCCTAGACCGAGTCCCGATGAGGCACAGCACCAGCGCTAGTCCGGAAAACTCTTCTTGGTTCGCGGGACCTAATGTACTAGATAGTATAGAAACTTCACTGTAACCATTGACGCGTCGTCCCTCTCGTGCTTTTCTTAAGGTACTACATGGTTCGTACACCGAACGGTGGCTCGACTTGATTCGGACCCAACCTTGGTCGGCCGCTATGGGAGTTATGAACGGCCTGGTGTGATGCACGACGGATTCGATGCGAACGAGCCGCTGCTTCTGGCCCGGGAATCGTCTCTAAACGTGTCAAAGGGCTCAAGGCCTCTAGGTCTCGGAGCCTCCGGCTCATCTATCCTTGGAGAGACCATTGTCCGCAACGACGCACCCTAACCCCGTGGCAGCGCCACGCAGGGCGGCCATCTCCAGCTTCCTCGGCACTGCAGTGGAGTACTACGACTTCTTCGTGTATGGCACCGCGGCGGCGCTCGTGTTCGGCAAGATCTTCTTCCCCGACAGCAACCCAGCGACGGCGACCTTGCTTGCTTTGGCGACCTACGGCGTCGCCTACGTGGCCAGGCCAGTCGGTGCCCTGGTCCTGGGACACCTCGGCGACCGAGTGGGACGCAAACCCATCCTCGTGTTCACCCTGGGGCTGATGGGGCTGTCGACATTCACGATCGGGCTCCTGCCCGACTACAATCACATGGGCAACTGGGCACCGGCTGCCCTGATTGTGCTGCGATTGACGCAGGGATTCTCCGCCGGGGGCGAACAGGGCGGAGCCAGCTCGCTGACCCTCGAGCACTCCCCTGCTCATCGCCGAGGCTTCTACACCAGCTGGACGCTCACCGGCTCTCAGGGTGGGCTCATTCTGGCCACCCTGGTGTTTCTCCCGATCGCCGCCCTACCGGAGGCACAGCTGCTCGACTGGGGTTGGCGAATCCCCTTCCTTCTGAGCGCTTTGGTCGTTGTCGTCGCGTTCGTCATCCGGCTGCGGCTGCCGGAGACCCCGGTGTTCAAGGAGGCCGAGGAGAAGCATGACCTGGCCAAGGTGCCCGCCGCGGAACTGATGCGCTACCAGTGGCGCGACGTCCTGCGTGTCATGTTCTGTGCGTTCATCGCCGTCGTCAGCACCGTCACCGCCGTGTTCGGACTCAGTTACGCCACCGACAACGGCGTGCCCAAGACGACGATGCTGTGGGCCATTATCATCGCCAACGTGTTCGCGCTGGGCTTCCAGCCGCTCTACGCGATCCTGTCCGACCACATCGGCCGCAAGCCGGTGTTCATCGGCGGCGTCCTCGCCTGCGCCGTGGCCATCTATCCGTACTTCATGGCGATCACGTCCGGGAACACTTTCCTGGTCTTCCTCGGCTCGTTCGTGCTGACCTCGGTGGCGTACAGTGCGCCCAACGCGACCTGGCCGGCCTTCTACAACGAGATGTTCAATTCGCGCGTGCGCTACTCCGGGGTCGCGCTCGGCACCCAGTTCGGGTTCTTGCTGGCCGGGTTCAGCCCCGCCATCGGCAAGGCGATCGCGGGTGAGGGCGACAAGGGGTGGCTGCCAGTCGCGGTGTTCACCAGCATCTGCTGCGTCATCGCCGCGGTCTCGGCCTCCACGGCCCGTGAGACCTATCGTTTGGACATGCACGAACTCGGCCACGCGCGGTCGGTTCCGGGGGAAGCGCCGGCGGCCGCTGGCTCCCTGTAGCACGGCCGACCGCGGGTCTTTGGCCCAGGGCGGCTCTCGGTAGGAAGGGATTTTGTCGTCGCCGTGTTCCAGGACGGACGTGTATCCATGCCACGCTAACCGGCGCAGGGATACACGTCCGGGCCTGGCTTTTCTAGAAGAGCTAATCCAGCCGTCGTTGTGGCTCGGCGACGTGGTGTACTTCCCACTGGAGACCGAACTGGTCTCGGTCGCCAGGAGCCGCGGTTGTGCCGTGGCGCACGGTGGCGGCATGGCTGTCTTCCAGGCGGTCGATGCCTTTCGAGCTCTTTTCCGGTCTGGCTCCCGATGCCGATTGAATGCTTCGTCATCTGAGGTCGTTGGTCACGCGCGGCGTGACTCCCGACCAGCGAGGAAGGTTAACCTCATGCACAAGACAATCGCCACAGTCTCGCTGGGCGGCACATTGGCGGACAAGCTCCAGGCGATCTCGGCGGCGAAATTCGACGGCATCGAACTGTTCGACAATGACCTGATCTCCTCACCCTTACTTCCCTCGGCCGTGGCACAACGTTGCGCCGACCTGGGCCTGCGCATCGATCTTTTCCAGCCGGTCAGAGACTTTGAAGGTGTTGGCTCCGAGTCGTTCGGAGCTGTTCTGCGGTACTTCGAGCACAAACTCGACGTGATGGAGGGACTGGAGGCGCCCATAGTTCTCATGTGCTCCAATGCCACACCCGAGGCCATCGCGGATCCGGACCTGTCCGCTGAACAGCTCCACGCCTTGGGAGACCTGGCCCAAGAACGCGGCATCACCATCGCCTTCGAGGCGCTGGCCTGGGGCACTCACGTAAACCGCCTGTCCCATGCCTGGGACATCATCCGCCGGGCCGACCACCCAAGCGTCGCGCTCGCGGTGGACACCTTCCACCTCCTGGCCAAGGGAGACGACGCGTCCGCCCTGAACGAGATTCCAGCGGATCGCATCGCCTTTGTGCAGGTGGCCGATGCACCTCACCTGCTGATGGACGTCCTGGAGTCGAGTCAACACTTCCGCTGTTTCCCGGGCCAAGGAACCCTCGACGTCGCCAGTGTCGTGGACGCAGTGGTCTCGGCCGGTTACCGCGGCCCCGTTTCCGCGGCTGTCTTCAGTGACGTCGTACGGGAGGCACCGGCGGCAAAGACCGCCATGGACGCCATGCGCTCGCTGCTGTATCTCGAGGAGCAGCTTCGAGTGCGATGGGACTCCGTGCGTCCTGCTGATGCACCCCGACCCCAGGTCGTCCTCTTCGACCCACCTCCGGCGCCGCCGTCGGTCGACTCAGCCTTCGTCGAGGTAGCTGTTCTGCCCGACGACAAGGACTTCACCGACCTGCTCGGCCGGTTGGGGTTCCGCCACGCGGGAACTCACCGCACGAAGCCGGTGACGTGGTGGCGCAACGGTGGCGCCAACCTGATCCTCGACGCATCCTCAGACCTGTCTGACTTCCGAGCCGCAGCGCTGGACCGTCCAGCGCTGACAGCGTTGTGTGTGCAGACTGCCGGCGTTGCGGATCTCACAACCCGATCGGCCGCGCTGATGTGGCCCTCCGTCCGGCGGCGGCGGGGCGCCGGAGAGGCGATGCTCCCGGGACTGAGCACCCCATCGGGGACCCACGTGTTCATCACATCCCCAATCGGGGACCCAGATGACTGGCACAAGGACTTCATCCCCGCACCCGCGGCCGCGGATGGGCCCGACGAAGGTGGCTGGCTCGGCATTGACCACATCGGAATGGTCGTTGATCCGGGCCAATTGGACGAGGAGATCTCCTTCTACCGCACCCTCTTCGGACTGACCTCAGGACCTGTCTCGGAGTTCCTGGACCCACAAGGGCGCCTGCGCAGCCGAGTCCTGCGACCCGCACTGGGGGACCTGCGGGTGGTCCTAAACGTCACCGCGGCCGGTCGTTCCGTTCCGACCCAGGCCGGCATCAATCAGCTGGCATTCGCCTGTGACGACATCTTCGCCGCCGTAGCGCGGCTGCGCCATCGTGGCGTGGACCTGCTGGATATCCCGGACAACTACTACGCCGACGTTCGCGCCCGATTCGACCTCGACGCCAAATTTGCAGGCCGCTTGCGTGACAGCGGGATCCTCTACGACCGCACAGAGCGCGGCGAGTTCCTGCACGTCTACAGCCAGAAGATCGAAGGGCGGTTCAACGTCGAGCTCCTGCAGCGCATCGGCGACTACGACGGCTACGGCGCCCCGAACACGCACATCAGGTTGGCTGCGCAAGCCGTGGCGCAGCGTCGGAGCTCCTGACCGGGTTCGCCGCACGTTCGTAGCGGTGCCCGACTGGCGGATCACAGACTCATGGCGCGGGCGCGGTTCGAAGGTCATGAACAGACGTCGTGTGACGTCAGGTCGAGTTGACTCACCAAAGATGCCCGCGTAGCAGGGGTCGTTGCCTCATGTAGAAATGTCCGCGTGCGGCGTGGCGGGGCGGTTTCCTGTTGGAGTCGGGCCAGCCTCGGACATCGGACTGACGATGAGCCTGCGCAAGGCGGTTACCAAGGCCACTGCGACACGGTATCGGTCGGCGTCGCGGGTCGGTTAAGGCCAAGGTTTTGGATGAGTTGTGTGAGCTGACGGGGTGGCATCGTGACCACGCTCTGGTCGCCAAAGCGATCGCGCGGGCCGTAGCCACCAGTCGGGCCGTCCGTCTTGACTGACTATGGACCGTTCTCGATGACGGTCTCAGACGCCGCGGACTCGGCGTCCTCCTCCAGCTTGGCGTCATAGAAGTCCCCGAAGAGCTCGGCGTCCGGCGGTCGATCCTCGGCGATCGGCACCGACACCCAGGTGGTGTTCATGTAGTGCTTGAGGTGGACGTTCTCCGAGACGATGTTGCCACCCCAGGTGCCACAGCCCAGGCTGGATGTCATGGGCATCCCGTTGTTGAAGGCGCCCGCGTTGGCCTTCGACTGTGGTTGTCGCACCATGATCCTGCTGACCGGCGCCGCCAGTGCCAGGCGGTGGATGTGGTCTTGGTTGAAGGAGTAGATGCCGCAGGAGTGGCCCTTACCGCCGACCTCGAAAATGCCCTGCATCATCTCAAGGGCCTGCTCGAAGCCATCGTATGTATAGACGGCGAGCAGCGTCGTCAGCTTCTCGCTGGAGAACGGGTGACTCTTGCCGATGCCGTCACCGCGGACCATGATGAACTTGCGATCCTTCGGGATGCGGAAACCGGCTGCCTTGGCAAGTTCATGCGGCGAGGCGGCCACGGTGTCGGGCAGTCGGTGGCCTTCCGCGTCCCACATGACGTCGCGCAGGCTCGACTTCTCCTCTTCGTTGGCGAGGTAGCCGCCTTCCTTCTCCAGCTGCGCCAGCATGTCGTCGAAGATGCTGCTCTCAATGATGAGGTTGCCGTCGGCTGAGCAACCGGACCCGAAGTCCGACGTTTTGCTGAGCATGGTGTTGTGCGCCGCTTTGGCGGTGTCAGCAGTCTCGTCGATGATCATCGTGGAGTTGCCAGCGCCCACGCCGTACGCCGGTCGCCCCGAGCTGTAGGCGGCGCGGACCATGGGCTGGCCGCCGGTGGCCAGGACAAGATCAGCCCGCGCCATAAGGGCTTGCGACATTGGGATGTTCACCATCGTCAGGCACTGCAGAATGTCAGCCGGCGCGCCCTCGGCCTCCAGTGCTTCGCGCATGAGTCGCACCGTTTCGGCCGAGGTGTTCTTCGCGCGTGGGTGCGGGGAGAAGATCACCACATCCCTGGCCTTGATGGCGTAGATCGCGTTGCCGGCGGGGGTCAGGTCGGGGTTGGTCGTCGGCACGAGACAAGCAATCACTCCAGCCGGCTTGCCGTACTTGACCAAGCCCTTGTCCGGAATCTCTTCCAGGATGCCGACGCTCTTCTGTCGTAGCGCATCCCGCAGGACACCGCGGATCTTCATCCGCTTGCCCATTCGACTGACCGGGTCGCCCAGACGGCTCTCAGCGATGCCCATGTCCACCAGACGGCTGAACGTCGTCTTGTTGGACACTGCCCAGGCGACCGCCTGACACAGCCGATCGACCCTGGCCTGGTCATAGCCCTCGATGACCTTCAGGGCCGCGCGGGCTCGGGTGTACACATCATCGAGCTCCTGCTGCTGCTCAGAAGTGAGATTTGGATCGTTGGCGCCCATGGTTCGGTCGACCTCCTACTTGACAGACTGGCGGCCCGCGAATACCTCTGTCGAGCCCCTCATTGCGAGGCAAACGCTACCACCAGGTGGCGAGCCAATGTACGATTAGGTTCAAAATATTCACTATCTAGTACAAAAAATGTACGAACTAGTACAGAATTATCGGTGAAACCATTGACGAGCCCCAATCCCCATGCAATGGTTGAAATGAGAGACACGAGATGGGACACGACTGCTGACCTGACAGGCGCCGATTCCGACGTTGCCGGCCACATGGTTTGGGCAAGTTGCGTTCGGGGTGGTGCTATGGGCGACCGCCCAGATATGGGTGAGCCTGCAAGAACGTCTCCACGACACCCGCGGCGTCACGACGCGTCCCGGGCAGGTAGGTCAGGGCTGAGTCTTGGCTCGAGCGGGCGCAGGAGGCCCTCGAAAGCGCGCGTGCGGTGCCTGGCGCGCGTGCGGTGCCTGGCAAGTCTCGGATACCAATTGAAGCCTGAGGAGCAGGGATGACGATCGAGACGCACATCGCCACCGAACAGCCGGCGGAGCTCGGCAAGGGCAGGACCGGTGCCCAGGTGCTCGTGGCGCAGCTGGAGTCCTACGGAGTCGAGTACATCTTCGGGATCTGCGGCCACACCAACATTGCGATGCTGGATGCCCTCAGCCGAAGCAGCATCGAATTTGTCATCTGCCGGCACGAGCAGGCCGCAGCACACGCGGCGGACGGATACGCGCGGGCATCCGGCAAACCGGGGGTTCTCCTGGTCCACGTCGGGCCGGGGATGACCAACGCGATCACCGGCGTGGCCACTGCCGCCTTCGACTCAATCCCCCTGGTAGCGATCGCCGGTGACGTGCCTAGCTACTACCACGGCCGGCACCCGCACCAAGAGGTCAACCAGCACGACAACGGCTCGCAGGCCGACATCTACCGTCCGTTCGTGAAGCGGGCTTGGAATGTGAACAGGGTCGAGGATCTCGCCCGATTCGCGGAGCGTGCGTTCTGGACGGCGACATCGGGGCGTCCCGGCGCGGTGCTGCTCAACGTCCCCATGGATCTGTTCTCCCGCGTCGTGCCTGACGCGACCGCGTGGCCGGTTCCGCTACCAGTTGAGCCCGTCACTGCCCAGCTCGACGCAGGGACTGCCGAGCGAATCGCCGGGCTGCTGGCCGACGCTGAGCGGCCGCTCCTCTACGTCGGCGGGGGGGTGCGCGGCCCAGACGCGGTGGCTGCCCTGGTCGATCTCGCTGAGCATCTCGACGTGCCCATCACCCACTCCCTCATGGGCAAGGGCACGGTGCCCGACGAGCACCCGCTTCTGCTTGGGATGCCGGGCTTCTGGGGTCTCGAATACACCAACGACTACACCCTGCACGCCGACGTCGTCGTGGCGCTGGGCACCCGGTTCGCCGAGACGGACGCCAGCTCGTGGATGCCGGACCAGACGTGGGCCTTCCCGCCATCCCGCCTGATCCAGATTGACATCGACCCGGACGAGATAGGCCGCAACTACCCGGTCGAGATCGGCGTCATCGCCGACGTGAGGTCAGCATTGCCGGCTCTAGCCGCGGCTGCCCGTGCCCTTCGACCGGAAGGATGTCAGCGGCCAGCCCTGCGTGAACAGATAGCGAAGGTCCGCGGTGACCTGTGGGAGCGGACTCGCGAACTGGGTTCCAGCGACGCCTTTCCGCTGCGGCCTGAGCGGATCCTGCAGGACCTGCTCGACACGTTGCCACCCGATGCCATCCTGGTCACCGACGTCGGGTGGAACAAGAACGGCGTGGCGCAGTGCTACAAGCTTCCGGCGGAGGGTCGCTTCATCACCCCGGGCGGCTTCTCCACCATGGGGTTCGGGCCGGCCGCCGCGCTGGGTGTGCAGATCGCCCAGCCTGACCGGCCCGTCATCTCGCTCGTCGGCGACGGCGGGATGGGCGCCCAGCTCTCGGCCGTCCCGACCGCCGTCGAACGGGGGCTGCCCGTCATCTGGGTCGTGATGAACAACCGGGCGCACGGCACCATCGCCGACCTGGAGCAGGGCAACTACGGACACAGTTACGGGTGCACCTTCACCGATCCCAGCGGGGAGTCCTACTCACCGGACTTCGCCGCCTACGCCCGGGCGTGTGGCGCCGACGGGTACGTGATCGGGTCACCCGAGGAACTCGCGTCCGCCTTGGACAAGGCGCTGATCGCCCGCCGACCAGCCCTGCTCGACGTACCCATGGTCAACGAACCGGTTCCCACGCCGGGGCACTGGAACATCCTCGACATCTACCAAGGCCGCTTCGACTAGCCCAGCTGGTCGCCCGCCACCCAAGCAAGACCGACTGAGAGGGACGTAACGTGTCAACAGAAGACAATGCGCCGCTGGCCGGGCGGAACGGGTCCGTGCTGCTGCTCAACGGGCCAAACCTAAACCTGCTGGGTGAACGCGAGCCCGGCGTCTACGGCAGCCAGACGCTGAAGACCATCGAGGCTCGGGTCATCGAGGTAGGAGTCGAGCTCGGGGTGAGCGTTCGATGCGCTCAGAGCAACAGCGAGGGGGAACTCGTCGGCCTGGTGCACGGTGCCCGCCACGGTCAAGGACTGATCATCAACCCTGGGGCGTACGCACACTACAGCTACGCCATCCGCGACGCGATCGCCTCCATCTCCATACCGTGTATCGAAATCCACATGTCGAACGTCCACGCACGGGAAGAGTTTCGGCACACCTCGGTGGTCTCACCCGTAGTGGTCGGCTTCATCTGCGGTTGCGGATCGTTCGGCTACGAACTGGCCCTGCGGGCCCTGGTCCACCAACTCGACGCACCGTCTGCGTGACTCGGATGGCTTGTCATCGGCTCCGGCAGCGCAAGAAGTGTCTCCTGATGAGCAGGCCCATGCCGGGCCCCCGAGGACGCATTCGCAGCCGAGCGAACCCCAGCAACTCCTCATCATCCCCAATCCAGATGGGACAGACATCATGACGCGCGAATATTCATTGGCCCATCTCACTGCACTGAGCCTTACGCCGCCGGAGATAGTGGACGTAGCCGCTCGGACCGGTTACCGATATGTCGGCCTCCGCCTCAACCGGATCACGCCGGCGGAGGCGCTGTACCCGCTGATCACCGACCGGGCACTCATGAAAGAGACGAAAGCCCTCTTGGCCGACACCGGCGTCGGAGTCTGGGACATCGAGTGTGCGCGAATGGGACCCGACACGGAACCGGAAAGCTACCTGAGCTTCCTTGAAACGGGCGCAGAGCTCGGCGCCCGCCACGTGGTTACCCAACTACCCGACCCCGATTTCGATCGGGCCACTGATCGCTTCGGCCGACTCTGTGATCTCGCTAAACCGTTGGGGCTAGGCATTGACCTCGAGTTCGTGTCATGGACGGCAACCCCCGATCTGACCCGGGCAGTTGAAGTCCTCCGTACCGTCAACCGACCCAATGCAGGCATCCTGGTCGACATACTGCACTTCGACCGGTCGAATTCCAGTATCGCCGAGCTCCGGCAGCTTCCCCCCGAGTGGTTCCGCTATGCGCATGTCTGCGACGCGCCGAAGGAGAAGCCGACAACCCAAGAGGAAGTCATCTACACGTGCCGCTCTGAACGCCAGTTCCCTGGCGACGGCGGTATGGACGTTAGGGGCATCCTCGCCTGTCTGCCACAGGACATCCCGTACGCCCTCGAGATCCCAGGTGACTCGTTAGCAGCCAAAGTGGGCCTGAAGGAGTACGTGCGTCGCGCGTTGGAGGCCAGCCGGCGACATCTCGACCGAGTCTCCGCGGTTGAGTTGACACGCCCGCAGTCCAGCCACCGCTAACAAAGGTGACGACATGACGAATGAAGACCCGACGGCGACAGCCGAGATGGCTGACTGGTGGGCCACCTCAATCTCTGACATCCATCCCGGGGTCATCCGGCTGCGCGGCTATCCGATCGAGGACCTGATCGGTACGGTCGACTTTGTCACCATGATCTGGCTCATGGTTCGCGGGGACACTCCGCCGCCCGGGCAGGCGGCCCTGCTGGAGGCTGCTCTGGTCGCGTCCGTCGACCACGGGCCGCAGGCACCGTCCATTGCCATCGCCCGGATGGCGACAACGTGCGGTATCGGGCTGAACAGCGCCGTCGCCACCGGCGTCAATGTCCTCGGCGACACCCACGGGGGCGCTGGCCAGCAGTGCGTTGAGCTGCTGGAGGCGATTCGCGCCGCCGAGCTCGCTGGGGCTTCGGAGCGTGTGGCCCTCAGCACGGTGGTGGAGGAGTGGCGCAGCCGGCTGCCGTACCTTCCCGGCTTCGGTCACCGCTTCCATCCGGTGGACCCACGTCGGGGTCCGCTGCTGGGGCTGCTCGATGAGGCAGTCGGGCGTGGTCAGATCAGCGGTGAGTTCGTGCGGATCGTGCGTGCTCTGGAGGCCTATCTCAACAAGGGCAGGCAAAGCCCCATCCCCATGAACATCGACGGTGCCACGGCCACGGTATACGCCGAGCTGGGGTTCCCCCCGGAGCTGGCCCGCGGGCTGTTCGTCCTCTCCCGCAGCGTCGGCATCCTGGCGCACGCCTGGGAACAGACCCAGCGCGGCGAAAGGATCAAGGGACCGATGCCACGCTCGGTGCTGCCGCACTACATCGGGCCGAAGCGACCAGCCGGCGCCGCCGCCCACATCCTGCACCGCGATCAGCCCGTCTGACCGTCTCGTAGCCTCGGCCCGGCCCGCTGGTAGACCAGGGCCCATCTCAGGCACTGCCTCGACGCCGGATGGAGGAGAACAACGCCGAGTAGTTCGCTCAAGCCCTCGCCGATCAACCGGTCAGCGGGCAAGTGGCCACTAAGCCAAACCCTCCCCCACCCCATCGAGTCGCATCAAGGCCATGGCTGTTCGTGGTGAAACTTCCGGATTTCCGCGTGGAATATCGCGAGATTCTGTCCCGAAGACGGTGTCTGAGAGAGAAACGCCATCTTGAGCAGGACTGGGCAGGAATCCCCTTCCGTTCGAACTAACCAGATCGGAGAAGACAGGTGCCGCCACGGCCCCAAGCAACGCCCGCGAGCGCTGGTCGCTCCTGGCGGGGCCTGGCCCTCTTAGTGGCGGGCGCATTCTTCATGGAGATGCTGAACCCGGGCGGTTCACCTTGAGGGGCCTCACGCGAGGGCCCGTCATTGCCGAAGATAGGTGGCGGGTTCCCGGGTCCCGTTGGTGAGGCCTGCGCCGCGTGACGTTGCCGCGTGACGTTGTTGAGTGCGGCATTTGATGGAGGAGACATGTCGGTTCTGGGCACCCCTTGGGTGGCTTCCGCGGTGGCGTGGGTGATGCAGCATCTGGCCACGGCTGGCTTCGACGTGGTTGCCCGGCGCCGGGGGATCGTGTTCCCGGAGTTTCCCGGGGACACACAGGAGTTGACGATCCCGACGTCGGTCGCGCCCGCGCGGACCGTGGTGTACCGCCCTGCCGGTCAGGACCCATGCCCGCCGGTCCACGTGAACTTCCACGGGGGTGGGTACGTCATGCGGGGAGTCCAGTTCGACGACCCGTTGTGCCGGCACCTGGCCGCCGAGGCCGGTGTCGTCGTCGTCAACGTGGACTATGCGGTCGCGCCGCAGCACCGGTTCCCCGGACCGCCCAGGCAGGTGTTCGAGATCGTCCGCTGGGTTGTCGCGCACGGCGCCGAGAAGGGTTGGGACGGCGGCCGGCTGACGATCGGAGGGCAGAGCGCCGGAGGTGGGCTCGCCGCGGCGGTGGCGCGGCAGGCGCTGGAACAGGGTGGGCCGGCGATCGCCCTGCAGGTCCTGCACTACCCGCCGCTGGACCTAGTGACGTCGGCCAAGGACAAGCCGTCGGTCATCGCCAAGACGGTGATCCGCCCCTGGATGGGCGAGGTCTTCGACAACGCCTACGTGCCGGACCGGGCAGCACGCGCCGACCGCCTGGTGTCAGCCCCAGCCCAGCGCCTTATCGATTGTCTGTAGCCGTCGTGCGGTGGCCTCTGACAGGGCTTGCCTGCGCATCGCCGGGTCCGGATGGTGTCTCGACTCGCAACGTGATCGCGTACCCGGACTTGGACTCGCCGTTGATCCGCCTTGGAATTGACATCTGTCCGTACGGCTGAACAGCGCTATCGCATACTCGACGTCACGTTGGGTTTGGTGGTAGCCAACTGACACCAGCGATTCGGTTGCTGCTTCGAGCTCATCTTCATGAAGTGAGGTCAGCCAATTGGCTCAACTGAGTCTCTGCACTGGTTCTCAGATTGACGCACATAATGGACGCCGAGTTCGGTCAGCTTTTCGCGGAGGTGGTAGCGATCCAGGCCGAGCTGCCCGTCGTTGAACGCTCGGCGCGTGTCTTCCTCTTTGGTTTCGCGAGCTCGGGCTGCGACGATGACGTTGTCGACCGCCGCGCGGGGCACGACCACCACGCCATCGTCGTCGGCGACCAGCACGTCTCCTGGCTGGACCAAGCTCCCACCGACCACGACATGGACATTGACTGCGCCCGCGGTCGCCTTGACGGTGCCTTGCGCGCTCACCGCGGTCGACCAGACCGGGAACGGCATGGCGCGCAGCTCTGCGATGTCACGGACACCAGTGGTCAGCACCGCTCCTTGCACACCGCGTGCCCGCAGCGACGTCGCGAAGAGCTCGCCGAACAGGCCGTCGCGGCATGGCGATGTGGTGGTGACGAGCAGGATGTCGCCCTCGGTGCACTGTTCAACCGCCGCGTGAATCATGAGGTTGTCGCCGGGCCAGCACATCGCGGTGACCACCGAGCCGGCGATCCGGGCGCCGGGCATTCGGGCAACCAGATCAGGGCCGAGATAGCCGGTTCGGCCCTGAGCCTCAAGCACCGTGGCGACGCCGAAGGCGGCGAGAGCAGTAAGAGATGCTCGGGTCGGTCGTGCGATGTCGGTGACGATCACGTTCTTCATGCGAGCGCCGTCGCGACCTGGGGGTAGTAGCGCATGTAGGCCTCGGCCTTGGTGTCGCTGGTCAGCCCTAGGTTCGGGCCGGCGTTGCGCTTGAGCTGGACTCCTCGCCGCACGGCAAGGTCGGTGTAGTAGCTCCACATGTGTTGCTGTGCCGGAAGGCAGCGCATCGCTTCCTGCTTGGTGTCAAACACGGGGGTGATGTCCAGCAGCACCTCCGGAACGAAGCCGCACTGCTCGGGCTGGTGCGGTTCGAAGAAGAACACCGGTGGCGCGCCGAGCGGTTCTCCGGGCGCCGGGTAGCCGATGGCCTGGGCCAGGATGCGCGCGTCCAAGGCCATGCGGGCGGCAGTGGGGTGATCCCCGTTGTAGGGGTCGGCGAGTGGGTGGGTCAGCACAACGGTGGGCTGCAATTCCCGGTAGAGGTGCACGAGCCGATCGACGGTTTCGTCGCTGGCGCGCAGCGGGTAGTCGCCGGCGTCGAGGAACTCGATCCGAGCGCCGAGGGTGGCTGCGGCCTTCCCTGCCTCTTCGCGGCGCAGGGCCTTGATCTGCTCGAGGTTCTTGCCCTCTCGCCAAGCGCTCGCCGACTCGCCGCGCTCGCCGAATGTCAGGCAGACGACGGTGGCGTCGCCGCCCCGAGCAGTGGTGAGAGCGATGGCACCGCTAGCGCGCCAGACGAAGTCCCCTGCGTGGGCGCTGACCACAAGCAGGGAGTCGGATCGGGGTGTGGGCATGGTAATGGCTCCGTTCGATTGTCGATTGTCAAAAAGTGATGACGGCGGCCGGCCGTCGGCCGGGCGTGACGGTATCGACGCTGAGGTCGACATTCTTGGTCTCTGGGCCCATCAGGGCGCCGACGCCGATGAGTACGCCGCCGATCACGAGCAGCACCGCCGGCGTGTACGAGTAGGGCATCAGGTGGGTCAGCCAGTCCTGGTAGTAGGCATACCCAGCAGTGACCAGCAATGGGGCGCTGTAGCCGAGACCGAAGCCGCTACCGCGCACTGCAGAAGGGAATCGTTCGCAGATGTAGGACGGGGTGACGGCGAACACGCTCGCACCGCTCACCCGAATGAGCAGGGTGACCACGAACAGCATCACCAGGCCAGATCGCTGACCTGCGGCGAGGTAGGTGAAAAGCCCGGCACACACGACCCCGACGCCGACGGCGCACCCCAGGAAGAACGGCCGGCGACCGACCCGATCGGCCAGGGCCCCGAACAGGGGGAAGCACAACGCGTGCACGAACTGAGCAAGCACGATGATGCCGGTGATCTGGGTGGGGGTGAGATTGGATTGCGTCGCCAGCGAGGCCGGCAGCAGACTGGAGGCCATATTGGAGGCAAGCCACACCCCCGACATCAGAATGAAGACCTGCCAGAAGTTGCGGCGGACTGGGCCGAAGACCACGGTACGCAGCGGGTTGGAGCGTTTCTTCGCCGCTTTCCAGATCGGCGACTCCTTGACATTGCGGGAGTAGTAGATGCAGAACACTCCCGACAACAGCGCGCCGACCAGGAACGGGACCCGCCAGCCCCACTGCGCGTAGGACGATCCTGGTCCCTTCGCCGGCGCGAAGTGCAAGGTCACGAAGGTGACTAGAGAGATCGCGCAGTACGCCAACGGGAAGCCGATGCTGACCAAGCTGCCGTACAGGCCGCGTCGGCCGTTGCCTGCGGTCTCCATGGCCAGGGGAACTGCCCCGGTGTATTCGCCACCGAGGAAGATGCCGTCAATGAGCCGCAGGCCGATGAGGATTCCCACCGCGACGAGACCCCACGTGGTGTATCCCGGCATCAAGGCGATCACCAGTGTCGTGACCCCACACCCGGCGACCGACCACAACGTGACCCGTCGTCGGCCCACACGGTCGGCGAGTCGCCCGAAGATCATCGCCCCGATCGGGCGACCGACCATCGTCGCCACGAACACCATGGCAGCGACGATGGCCTTCGTGCTGGTCGCCAAGCCGGCTGGCAGGAAGTAGCTCAGCGCCGGGGTCAGCGCGATCACCGGGAGGAACACGTCGTACATGTCGACGAAGAACCCAAACGTTCCACCGATGATCGCGGAGCGAAGTTGCCGTTTCGATACCCCGGCGTCCGGGATGGGTGTCGCTGCGGCGCAGCTCCCGGTCGGGTGGTCACTCGATATCGTCATTCGTGGCCTCGTGTTCTTTGACGGTCATTTTGTTAATAATCTTGTGCACAATCTACTCGACATCGTCAACCTGTCAAGCGCGCCGCAAACACTATCGAAATGGTCTAAATCAGGGTAAATGACCTCAAACTAGTCCACAAAAGTCTTCGGCTTGACAGTCCGCCACGATCGAGTCACAGTATTTGAACTTGCTTTTGTTAACAATATGAGTCTCATGGAGGTTCCTCATGCCTGATGCTGGTACTCACCCGGTTCCCTCAGACCGTGCCCGGGAGCTCGTGACGGGCGGTTACGACACCCATGTGCACGTCGCGCCTGATGTCATGGAGCGGCTCATCGACGATGTCGACCTCGCACGACGGTGCGCGGAGGTTGGGCTGGCGGGGTTCGTGCTCAAGTCCCACTATGTGCCAACTGCAGAGCGGGCCGCGGTGGTACGACGCGCGGTGCCCGGAGTCGACGCGCGCGGCGCGATCACGTTGAACGGCTCGGTCGGCGGTCTTAACCCGGTGGCCGTCGAGATTGCCGCTCGACAAGAAGCGCGAGTGGTGTGGATGCCGACGGTCGACAGCCTCAACCAGCGGCGCTCTCGGGCGCAAGACCTGCCCGGAGCCAAACCGCCGATGTGGGCGGCGTTACAGGATGACCTGCGCACCCAGGGCATGGAACCCGATCCGGTCGCAGTAGTCGACGCAGAGGGGCGATTGCTGCCCGCCACCGAGGATGTCTTGCGGCTCATCGCCCGCCACGGCATGACCCTCGCCACTGGCCACCTCGACGCCGCTGAGATCGTTGCCGTGGTCGATGGCGCGTTCGACGCAGGCGTCCGCGAGATCGTGGTGACGCACCCGGAGTTCACCTCGCAACGCCTCGGGGTTGACGTGCAGCAGCGGTTGGCGGCCAGCGGCGCGCTCCTCGAACGCTGCTTCACCACCCCCCACTCCGGCAAGGTCTCCTGGAAAGTCCTGTTCAACAACATCCGTGCGGTCGGGCCCGAGCATTCGGTGCTGTCCTCCGACCTCGGTCAGCCGTTCAATCCCCCGGTTGAGGACGGTCTCGCCCTCCTGGCCGACAGGTTGCTCGCCGAGGGCTTTACCGACGATGAGATCAGGGTCATGGCTATTACCAACACCCGTCGTGTCGCCGGCGCGGACGCGCTGGTCAGAACCGGTCGATGACAATCGTCGCGCTGCTCGGACTAGGTGAAGCCGGCAGCGAGATCGCCCGGGACCTGCTCGCGGCCGGCGCCGACGTGCGCGCGTACGATCCCGCGGTGCCTTCACCTACCGCGACTGTCAGCTGCCGCAACGAGGCCGAGGCGACCGTCGGGGCCGACGTCGTGCTGAGCGTCAACAGTGCAGAGGCCGCGGCCGGGGCTCTCGCTGCCGGACTCACCGGTGCCGGCCCGATGACCGTGTGGGCCGACCTGAACACAGCCGCACCGCAACTCGAGCGGGAGCTGGCGGCGACAGCCGCTCGGGCTGGAGTGCTGTTCGTCGACGTTTCCCTGATGTCGCCGGTGCCCGGCCGCGGGCTGCGCACGCCGATGCTTGTCGCCGGAACCGGTGCCGATCGATACCGCGAGGTGCTAGAACCGCTGGGCGCACGAATTGAAGTCCTCGATGCCCCCGCCGGCGAGGCCGCCCAGCGCAAGCTCCTGCGCAGCGTGTTCTTTAAGGGCATGGCTGCCGCAGTGACCGAAGCCCTCCATGGTGCCCGTGCGGTCGGACTTGAGCAGAGGATGCGCGAGCTGATCGCCGCTGAACTCGTGGGCGCAGATGACCATTTCGCCCGCCGCCTGGAGCGCGGCAGCTACCAACACGCCGTGCGTCGGGCGGCAGAGATGGCCACCGCCACCGAGCTACTTGAACAGCTCGGCGTGCCGCCACGCATCAGCGTCGCCAGCCGAGACTGGCTGATGGACCTGATTGCCGAGGGGAACACCGGCAGCCCACCGGCACCTAGAATTGCTGACACCGACATTCCCCCACCCGCCGGAGGCACACTGTGACGCTGCCGACCTCGACCGCGATGAAGCACGACGTTCCCAGCTCCGCGGTTGATGCGTTACGACAAGCCATCTTGGTGGGCGACTTCGCCCCCGGACAGCGACTCGTCGAGGCTGAGTTGTGCAAACAATTCGGCGACAGCCGCGGTGCCGTACGTGCCGCCATCATCGACCTCTCCCACGAAGGCATCGTTGAACGCATCGCCAACCGCGGCGCGCGAGTCAGAGCAGTCAGCATCGGCGAGGCCATCGACATCACCGAAGTCCGGATGGTTGTCGAGGGTCTCTGCGCGACCAAAGCGGCCGAGCGCATCACCGAACTTGAGATCCTTGAGATGAGAAAGATCGGCTCGGACATGCAGGCGGCCGTCGACACTGGAGACGTCCTGGCTTACTCCCAGCTGAACCAGCGGCTGCACAGCCGAATCCGAGAGATCGGCGCTCAACCTGTCGCCTCCGATGTGCTATCACGGCTGCGCGCACAGAACGTCCGCCACCAGTTTCGACTCGCGCTGCGACCCGGGCGTCCGCAAGTTTCGCTAGCCGAACATCTCTCGATCATCGACGAGATCTGCGCCCGCAGCCCGGACGGAGCCGAGCGGGCCGTGCACCGACACCTGCACAGTGTTATCCAGGCCCTCGCCACGTCGACGCCCGAGTAGGTCAACTGGGCCTTCCGGCTCCGCAATCCATGGTGGCGGGTAGCTCTGAGGTCGGTCAGGCGGTGACCCGGACGTCGTCGGGCACATGCGGATGGAGGCGCGGGGCCGCGTGGACGCGTGTGCTGGAGCACGGCCGCAGCAGAGCGACCACCGTGTAGGTGACGATCATCACGCCGGGGGCAGGTTCTGCCAGTAGGTGATGGACAGGCCGATCACGCAGACAGTCACCCCAATCACCATTGCCGGCTTCGAAGTTAGCCGGGCAGTGGGCGGGCCGGTCGTTGATGTAGTAGGCCCGTGACGTGGGTGATCATGGCTGTGTCGAGCAGTTGATAGTCATGGTCATGGAGCCGAGGTCACGGGCTTATCCCAGCCTGCGCACGTTCAAGTGGTGTCCCCGGTGCCCGAATCGGGCGCGACGCGGTTGTTGGATCTGGCGGGGTCGGCGTCGGCTTTGAGCTCATCGACGTTACCGACTTCACCGAGGGAGAGTTGCCCCGCCGGCTCGCCCGCGTCACGATGCGGGTCCCACGGCCATAGATCTCCGGAAGCGAGGTGTGAGGTGGACCGACAAGTCGTCCGCGACGACATGGAGCAGGCCAGGCAGACGTTCCACCATCTGCTGGACTCGGCCACGGTGGCCGACCTTGGCCGGCCGTCGAATGGCACGAAGTGGACCAACGGGCAGTTGCTGTTCCACATGCTCTTCGGCGACTTGATCGTCGTCCGACTGCTGGTACTCGTTCGGATCTTTGGCCGGCTGCCCGACGGCGTCAGCCGTGTGTTCGCGGGCCTGCTTGAGGCCTCGACCCGACCGTTCGACACCATCAACTACGTCGGATCGGTAGTCGGGCCAAGGATGCTCGGGTACGCGGGGTTGGGGCGTCGGTTCTAGAGAACGCTTGCGCCGATCGCGATCCGCGAAGAGCAGCGCAGACTGGGGGAGCCCCTTCGAGGCGCAGGTCAAATCTCGTCTTCGTTGCTGTACTTGCCGTATTTTGCTGCTGTACTGGCAGCAAGAGAGGCCCTCACCAACTCTGGTAAGGGCCTCTGACCTGCGGGAATACAGTCGGGGTGACAGGATTTGAACCTGCGGCCTCTTCGT